>Ga0247843_1003378_pt1 | contig 26421 bp, 19 predicted proteins | sample LaCruzMarch2017__FD_192420 | JGI IMG/M metagenome (GOLD analysis project Ga0247843, IMG submission 192420) | Freshwater microbial communities from meromictic Lake La Cruz, Castile-La Mancha, Spain - LaCruzMarch2017_8m | ecosystem: Environmental > Aquatic > Freshwater > Lake | place: Spain... | reverse complement strand
GAGGACGACCACATTGGCCCGGGTTGGTGTTTTTTTGTTCATACACCCTACCGAGTGGCAGGGATTTCAAATCAGCACCAGCCCGCTTTTCCAATCTCAGTTAAGCCTTCCTGTGGGATGGCTGTGTAATCGGAATTAATTTTTTTGTCACATGCTAAATCGTATTTTTTCTGTTATTACTGTTGCCTCATAATCTTTGAAAAGTGAGTCTCTGTGTCAATTTTGTTACATTTCACGGATGGTTGCTCAAAATCGCTACATAGATATTTAGAAGGTGGTTAATACCTTTGCAAACCCGGATAATATTCAATTGGGCCGATTTTCTGCAGGGTTGCAGGAGGCTTGCTGGCTGGGGGCAGCCTGTGTAATACCCTTGTTACTCAACCCGCGCGGTGTTCAGTTAAGCTACCAACCCTTCAAGTTCGGGGTTTTGATGATTCTAGCGACGATCGGGTTGGCTGCTTGGCTTGTTCGGGCGGTGAATCTCGGTTCTAGGAAGCCGTTGTTCCGGGACAATCCGCTCCTAGTCGTGCTCGGGCTACTTGGGCTGTCCGGACTTATCTCCACGTGGTTTTCGGTGAACCGTACATCCAGTGTGTGGGGTGAGCCGGAAACATTCCAAGGCATCGCAATATGGCTGGCTGCGTTGGTCCTTGCTGCCATGGTCAGTTGCAACCTAAAGACGCCGGCGCAACTTCGCAGACTTGTCTCGGTCGTGATCCTCTCCGGGTTCGCAGCAGGCTTGCTAGCGATTCTCCAGCGCGCGGGATTTGATCCTAATCATCCCGAATTGGAGGGTGGCCGGTCCCATTCTACCGCCGGGCATTCGATCTACCTCGGCGGATACCTCTTAATGATCATCCCCTTGTCGCTCTGGCATGTATGGGACAGCATGCGCTATACTCGGAATTTGCGCTGGGCTTTTGGAATCACCGGCCTTGTGATTATTTCAGTTCAAGCGGCCGGCTTTGTTTGTGCGGAAAGCCGCGGTCCGACAATAGGTCTTGGAGCAATGTTGCTGGCGTTTGGGGTCTTTCTCGCCGTCCATAATCGACGCCGGGGTTGGTTTCTAGCGATTTGCGGGTTCTGTGTTATCGCAGTAATCGGAATCGGCGTAATCACCACAGCGAAATTGCCCAAGGATTTCGGCGCGGATGTACCGATAGCGCAACGTTTCCTCAAATCAAAATCCGCAGGAAAGGAAATTGACTCCTACAGGGCTGATATTTGGAAACACATGCCCGGGATGATGGTTCGAAGCCAGGCTCTGACGATTCCTTCGGGTGGGACCGACAGTCTCCATGGGCGGAGGCTTCTTTTGGGCTACGGCCCGGAAACCCTTCAGAGCGCTCTTCCCCAGGAAATGGCGTTTAGGGGCACCGACATGATTGAAAACCGTTTTCACAATCTTGTTTGGGAACAGCTTTTTTCCTACGGATTACCGGGGTTAGCAGGGCTTCTCGCAGTGATGATTCTCACGTTTCACCGTGGATTTCAAACGCTGGGCTGGATAGGCAGTCGGCATGAGTCGGTGATATTCGCTTCGAGCATCTGCTCATGCGGTGCTGTCGGCGCGATCACCGCTTGGGTGGCATTGAACGCCGGTTTCATTGGCATGGGGACTTTGTGCGGAATGGCTGCCGGGACGATGGTTTTCGGGTTGATCCGTGTTATAAGGACATCCGGAAAAACCGATGTCCCTCCGCCTGAAACTTTTCCCTGCGGGCTGTTGATCGCGGTGCTTGCGGGATTGGTCGGCCATATGGTCGATATGGCATTCATTTTCCACACGGCACCCACTGCGGTGATGTTCTGGCTCAGCATCGGTATAGTGTATGCCGCCAAGCGTTTCCCGATTCCAAGTCAAAGAACCACGCCTTCCTCATTAGAGGAAATCCTTTCCCTACCTCTCGACGTCAAGCCCCTCACGTTTACTATTGGCAATGCGGCAATCCTGGCGCTCGGAATTATCACGTTACTTTTTGGATGTCTCCATCAATACTCCCACTTGCCGATGACCTTCGAAGGTATCTTCAAAGTGTCGCTTTTCCAGCCGAAACCAATCGAAGGCCAGACATCCCTCCTTTGGATTCTGCCTGTAGCTCTTTTGCTCATCGGTGGACCTGTTCTAGCCATGCCTGTTTTGAGAAAGAGTATCGAAGGCTATGTGAAGCGGTCGCTACAGGTAATTCTTCTGGCGGCCTTGGTTGGTGGAATCTACTGCATTTTTCAGATCTTGAGGATCCGCGCGATTGGTCCAGTCCCCAGCGAATCCACGCCACTGACCACGGTTTTGAAGCAGGCGATGGCCTATGAGCAACTTTTCTTCATCTATCTGGCGACAGCGGGACTACTTCTGATATTGGCTGCTTGGGATTTCGCACGTCCCTATCCAACTCTTTCCCGTGTGCCGATCCGTGGTTGGATTGCGACGAGTCTGGCGGGTTTTGGGGCAATATCCGCAAGCTGGCAATTCGCTTTCCGCCCGCTTCAGGCTAATCTTTCCTCCCAATGGGCGACTGCCCTGACCTCATTTGGACGTCCGGAGTTCGCCAAGGAGATCTACCGCAGGGCCATACACTTGGATCCCCAGCCGTTCGCATATCGCGGGATGCTGGCCATCTCGCTGATAGATTCTGCCGACCGCGCTCAAGACGTTGATGCCGCACGGGTTCTTTTGGCTGAAGCTGAAAGAGTCCTGCTCGCGGGACGTGCCATCTCTGAGTTCAATCGCTCGCACTTCCTCTTGGGAAAACTATATCTTCAAAGAGCCCTTGGCGAATCGCGTCCTGCTAGGGACGCGACCGCCGCACAGGCCGCGCGGGCTTTCGCCATGGCTACCACTCTTGAGCCTCATCAGGAAAAATCCTGGACGTATGCATCCATCACGGATAGGCTACTTCTCGACAAACCTGTTGCGGCCGATAAGAAGCTAAACCATGCTCTTGGGCTTGCTAGTAACGCAGCGGATGTGTCGTCCGCGCATTATGGTGACTTGGGAAGGAATACACCTGATACCCGACTCCGCGCGGAATTCGCAAGGATCGCCACTCTCTTTTTCGATCCCCACCTTGCCGCCGTCGATTCACAAGCAGTTGCCATAGCCAAATTCGAAAAGGCCAGACTTTTGCTCGCCAATCGAGGGGATGTCGGCACGGCCGAAACTCTCTTGCGCGAGGCTATTCCCAATGTCCCTAGCGACATCCGTTGGAAAGCCAACGGCATCCTTGCGGAAATTCTGATGGCTAAGGGAGACGCTAGGGGTGCCCTAATCGTCCTGAAAGCTGCTCTTCAAACGGCACCGGAAAAAATGCGCCAGCCGATTACGGAATTGATCATCAACCTAGGGGGAACCCCGTGACGTCACCACCAACTGCGGGTGGCTTAATGCCGAAAAGCCCCATGCGGCAGCTCTGGCTAGGATTGTGTTTTTTTCGTTTACCTTAACAAGAACAGCACAAATTATCCATTTAGAAATTATGGCCCGAATAACACTTCAGCAAGCTTTCGAATTAGCAATCAAGCACCACCAAGACGGCCGACTCACGAAGGCGGAGGAGCTTTATCTTCAAATTCTTGCCGTCGAGCCACAGCATCCCGAGACCCTCCACTTTGTCGGGATCCTTTCGCTCCAACGGGGGCAGATCCAAACCGCGCTTACCTATTTCGATCAGGCACTTGCGATCAGGCCGGATTGGCCTGATGCCCTCAACAACCGCGGTGAAGCCTTGCGCGGCGACGGGCGCCCTGATGAAGCGGTTGCCGCCTATGAGCGGGCTATTGCTCTAAATCCCCGCTTCCCTCAAGCCTTTAACAATCTCGGGATCGCACTGGAATCTCTGGGAAATCACACCGAGGCGCTTTGCGCTTGCCAGAAGGCCATCGAACTGTTTCCCGGGTATGCAGAAGCCCACAACAATCTCGGTGGTGTCCTGAAAAATCTGGGACGCCTCGATGAGTCCGCCGCCACATACCGGCGTGCCATTGCCTTGAAACCTGGCTATTTTCAGGCCCTGACCAACCTTGGAGCAGTCCTGAAGGAATGCGGCCAGCTTGACAAAGCCATCGACATCCTTCGGCAAGCCATCGCCCTCAGGCCCGATTACCCGGATGCCCACTACAATTTAGGCAATGCCCTCAAGCAAAAAGGCCTTCTGGATGAGGCCGTAACGGCGTATCGTCGAGTCACCGCACTTATGCTGGGCGTGGAACAAGCCCCCAACCCTCAAGGTGAATCCTCGAAAGAACGAGGGCGGTTCGACGAAGTGCTTGTCGCTTTCCGACAGGCAATGCTCGCTCTCCGCCCGGACTCGGCCGAGGCCCATGGCCATCTACTGCTCGCGATGCTACACCAGCACCTTGATGACCGGGAGATCGCCGAAGAGCATTTTCTCTGGCAGCGGCAGCACGCCGGACCGGCTAGCACGTGGATGGAGCCGCCATCGCAAAACCAGCGAACCGGAATGCGCCTGCGTATCGGGTATGTTTCGCCGGATTTCCGGGAGCATTCGGTGACCCGCTTTCTTCTCCCGCTGATGGAAAACCATGACCGGGAGAAATTTGAAATTTTCGCCTATTCGGAGGTTTCGGCCCCCGATGAAATCACGACCCGACTTCAAGCCCTTACCACTGGATGGAGGGATACGTTGGGGCTCGGCGATGCGCAAGTCGCAGAGCTTATTCGCGAGGATGAAATCGATATTCTGGTGGATCTGGCAGGTCACACACTAGGCAATCGCCTATTGGTCTTTGCTCGCCGGCCTGCACCGGTACAGGTTACCTGGCTTGGATATCCCGGTACCACCGGTCTGGATGCGATGTCCCACCGGTTGACCGACGCCTACGCGGATCCGCCGGGAATAACTGAAGATCTTCATTCGGAATCGCTGGTGCGCCTACCACAGAGTGCTTGGTGTTTTTCAGTGACCAACAGCCCGGCGGTCCTCCCCCGTCCTCAACGTGGCGTGGTCTTCGGATCCTTCAACAACTTCGCCAAGGTGACCGACTCGATGCGGCGGCTCTGGGTCCAGATTCTTGCCGCCGTGCCCGACTCGTCACTCCTACTGAAAAGCTCCGCCACGGCGGAAAAAGTCACTTGCGAGCGCGTTCGCAGCCTGTTTCAGCGTCAAGGTATCGCGCCCGAGCGCATCCTCGTCAGAGACAGAACCGGGTCACATGCTGAGCATCTTGCGCTCTATCAAGAAATGGACATTGCCCTCGATGCATTTCCTTACCATGGCACCACCACCACGTGCGAAGCCCTGTGGATGGGAGTCCCGGTCGTTACCCTAGAGGGAATGAGCCACCGGTCTCGGGTGGGCGTAAGTCTCCTGAGTAACGTGGGACTGCAGCAATTGATTGCCACAAGCCCGGAGGAATACGTTCGAATCGCTTCCTCCCTCGCCAAGAACATCCCGGAACTTGAGAAGATGCGGTGCACCCTGCGCGAACGAATACTGGGTTCGCCGCTAATGGATGCGCCCCGCTTCGCGCGCGACATCGAGAATGCCTATCAAGCAATCTGGAAAGACTGGTGCGCGAGCGGAAAATCCTGATCGCAGCTATGATTGGACTGACGAGGATTGTTCAACTGCGGATTCTGAAACCATTTTGTGACTTGCTGTCTAAACTTTCAATTAGCGCGGTGACCTATGATCGGATCCCTGCCTTTGGCGGATGTTTGCACTTTGAGTTCACTCCACGCCTTGGCGTTGTCGGTATTCCCGGGGTGAAAATCCGGTCACTTTGCGGAACTGACGGGTGAAATAGTTACTGTCGTTGAATCCGACATCGAAGGCGATTTCCGTGATGCGTTTGTCGCTGTGGCGGAGCATTCCGCAGGCTCGGTGCACGCGTTGATTGATGAGCCATGCGAGCGGGGAGGTGCCGGTGGCTCTTTGAAAAACGCGCAAAAAACTGCGGCGTGACATGTGGGCGATACTGGCCAATTTCTCCAGATCGACTTCGTTCTGGATGTTTTGTTCCAAGTGGGAAAGCGCCTCGCCGATTTGCAAGAGCGCCCGGTTGTCGGGCGACGGACTGCGACCATAACACCGCGCCAGATGGCCGATGATTTGCATGAATCCGGCGGTGGCCATGAATCCGAAACCAGGTTCCCGAATGTTCAATTCCGCCTCCAAACGGTCCACCATCTCGATGATCTGGGTCAGTTCCTTGCCTTTAAGTCGCAGTCGTCCGCGAGTGGTTTGGCGCGGGCGACGGGCCGGTTCCAAGGTGAAAAGCGCGTGGTATCCGGCGACTGATGGCAGGTCGAGCAATCGCATTTTTAACTGGTTGGGTTGATAGAGGAGGTTGACGAGACGGAGTTCCTTAAGGTCCCGGTATTCGTGCTCGTGGGGACCAGCGATGACAAAAACATCGCCGACGGTGAGTTCCCATGAGTCCTGGCCGGTCACATGCAGGCCGGTTCCGCCCGTGACGATCACTAATTCGGCAAACTCGTGGGCATGCGCCTCGAAGGCCTCTTGCGGTTCGCGCCGCTCGATGCTGATCGGGAAGCCGTCGGGATGAAACCATTCGTCGATTCGCAATACTCGCTTCACTGGCAAGATCGTGCTGGTTTTTGGCGAGACAGTAGAGGTTTTTTTCAGGATTTCGCATTCAAAGTGGTAACAACCCATTCACAAACCCGCAAGAATCATGGCCAAACCATCCAATCTTACCGCTCAATCGTATTCATCCGCCAAAGAACGCTACGCCGAAATGGGCGTCGATACCGAAGCCGCAATGGCCGCGCTCGCTCGCATCCCGATTTCCTTGCATTGTTGGCAAGGGGATGACGTCGGCGGATTTGAAAACACCGGCGAAGGCCTCAGCGGTGGCATCGCGGTGACTGGAAATTACCCCGGCAAGGCGCGCACGCCGGATGAACTCCGTGCCGATCTCGACAAGGCGCTCTCGCTTATTCCGGGCAAACACCGCCTGAATCTTCACGCGTTTTATGGTGAATTCGGCGGCAAAAAGGTCGATCGCAATGAAATCCGGCCGAAACATTTCCAAGGCTGGATCGATTGGGCGAAGTCGAACGGCATGGGCATGGATTTCAACCCAACCTGTTTTTCGCACCCGAATGCGGCCGATGGTTTCACGCTCTCGCATCCGAAAAAGGCGATCCGCAATTTCTGGATTGAGCATTGCATTGCCTCGCGCGAAATCGGCGCGGCCATCGGCAAAGCGCTCGGATCTCCCACCGTCACCAACGTCTGGATTCCGGATGGCTTCAAGGACACACCGGTGGATCGACTTTCCCCGCGCCAACGGCTCTCGGACTCTCTCGACAAGGTGTTCGAGAAAAAACTCAACCCCAAGCACCACCTCGATGCCGTGGAGTGCAAACTTTTCGGGATCGGCAGCGAGAGTTATGTGGTCGGCTCGCATGAATTCTACATGGGCTACGCCATCAAAAACCAGAAGGTGCTCTGCCTGGATGCTGGCCATTTCCACCCCACCGAAGGCATTGCGGACAAGCTCAGCTCGGCGCTGATGTTTGTTCCGGAAATCCTGTTGCACGTCAGCCGCGGCGTCCGTTGGGACAGCGACCACGTCGTCACGCTCGATGACGCGTTGCAGTCGATTGCCGCCGAGTTGGTGCGCAACAAACTGCTTTCCCGCACACACATCGGCCTCGATTTCTTCGATGCCAGCATCAACCGCATCGCCGCTTGGACGATCGGCACGCGCAACACGCTCAAGGCCTTGTTGATCGCACTGTTGGAGCCGCCAGCGTTGCGTGAAGCAGAGAAATCGGGCGACTACACCACTCGCCTGGCGCTTATGGAAGACGCGAAAGGCTTGCCATGGGGAGCTGTTTGGGATGCATATTGCGAGTCGCAAAACGTTCCGTCCGGAACGGATTGGCTGACCGAGGTGAAACAGTATGAAAGCTCGGTGTTGAGCAAACGTGCCTGATCACACAATAAACCTAATCCCAAAATCCAACTATCAATATCATGGCTAGCGCATTACTCGGAGTTGTCTTCCATTGGCTCGGCGGCCTTGCTTCTGGAAGTTTCTATGTTCCTTACAAAGGAGTCAAAAGGTGGTCTTGGGAAACCTACTGGCTCGTCGGTGGTTTTTTCTCATGGATCATCTGCCCGTTCTTTTTGGCATCCATTCTCACCAAAGATGTGATTGGCGTGCTCAGCAGCCAAAATGCCTCCACCCTCGGATGGACTTATATGTTCGGCGTTTTGTGGGGATTTGGCGGGCTGACATTCGGGCTTGCGATGCGCTATCTCGGGATGTCCCTCGGCATGGGTGTGGCCCTTGGATATTGTGCGGCCTTCGGAACATTGCTGCCGCCCGTAGCGAAGCAGTTTTTCCCTAAAATTCCAGATGTGCAGGTGCCTGAATCGATTTCGACCATCGCATCTACCGGTGCCGGACAAGTCACACTTCTCGGCGTGTTGGTTTGTTTGTTAGGTATCTTTATCGCAGCGATGGCGGGAGCCGCCAAGGAAAAGGAAATGGCACCAGCGGAAAAACTCAAAGTTATCGCTGAGTTCGACTTCAAGAAGGGGCTTCTGGTTGCGACGTTCTCCGGAATCATGAGCGCGTGTTTCAGCTTCGGCTTGACGACGGGCGCGCCAATCGCCGTGGCCTCCGTGGAGGCGGGTACCTCACCGATCTGGTCGGGACTTCCCAAGTTGATTGTGGTCATGCTGGGTGGTTTCACCACAAACTTCATCTGGTGCGTCGCGCTGAACATCAAGAACCGGACCGGTTATGAATACCTCGCTGCCGAGCAACGTCACGCAGCACATGGCAAGGATCAGTCAGTCATCGAAAATCCGATGGATGCACCTTCCGAGGAAGTGACCGAACGTTCCTCCAAGAATGCGTCTTCCGGAGATCGCCGCATTCCGCGCCTTAGTAATTTATTCTTCTCGGCACTGGCTGGCACCACATGGTATTTCCAATTCTTTTTCTACACCATGGGAGAAACCAAAATGGGTGAGTTCGGCTTTGCCTCGTGGACGCTTCACATGGCGAGTATCATCATCTTCAGTACAATGTGGGGTTGGATTTTCCATGAATGGAAAGGTTCCAGCAAAAAGGCTCACAGCTTAATCGCGACGGGCATCGTGACTTTGATTCTATCCACGATCATTATCGGTGTTGGCACTTGGATGAAAGGATCCGGCGGCGGACATTGATCGCCCAAACACCCAACGTGTGGCGACACTCCGATTCGCTCCTTGTTTTTCCATCTAAAGCGGGTTTCGGTTTCTCCATGCGGCGTTTTCACCACAGCGAGTTTGAGGATGCGGGCGCGCTGGCGGCTCTGAAAAACCACCAGCGGATTTCCGTCTGCATTCCCACTCTCAACGAGGCGGAAACCATCGGGACGATTGTGGAAAAAATACGCGATCACCTGATGGAACGAGTGCCATTAGTGAATGAGATCCTTGTAATCGATTCCGAATCCAGCGACGAGACCCGCGCGATTGCCGCCCGCGCGGGTGCCCGGGTTTTTCGGTCATCGGAGATTGCTCCAGAGCTTGGAAACCTTCCGGGCAAGGGCGAAAATCTTTGGAAGGCCTTGCATGCATCGGTGGGCAATCTCATCTGCTACATCGATGGTGATATTGTGAATTTTCATCCAGGATTTGTCACCGGTCTGGTCGGTCCGCTACTAACGGATCCTGAAATTGATTATGTGAAGGCCTACTACGAACGCCCGCTGGCCCAAGGCGATGAACTCCATTCGACGGGTGGTGGCCGTGTTTCCGAGATTCTTGTCCGGCCCTTGATCTCCATGTTCTATCCGGAGCTCACGCCGATTCTCCAACCGCTTTCGGGCGAATACGCCGCACGCCGCAGTTTGTTGGAAACGCTGGAATTTCCTACGGGATACGGCGTCGAAATAGCCCATCTCATCGATCTCGCGCGCGATGGAAAACTCCACCGTATCGCCCAGACGGATCTTGTCCGGCGCATCCACCGCAACCGCGATGATGGCGAACTCGGCGACACCGCCTTCGCGATCTTGCGGGTGATGTTGCGTCGTCTCGAACGCGATGGAAAACTCAAGCTCAGCGCCCCACCGACGGACCTTCACCAGCGCTGGCTGATCGATGAGAAAGCTATAAGAAAGATTTCAAAACACATTCCAGAGCCCGAGCGCCCGGCGCTGCGAGTTTAGTCATCCAGTTCAGGGCAAGCTCGCTAAAAGTGTATATCTGCTAATCGGAAACACATCTACCTTATGAAACACATCCTGATCTTCATTCTGTCGCTCCTTGCGGGTTTCTCCACATTACCCGCCGCGCCCTTGGACGAAATATTTGCCAACCCGCCCGACCAATCGAAACCCTGGTGCTATTGGTATTGGCTGAATAATAACATCTCGAAGGACGGTGTCACCAAGGATTTGGAGACGATGAACAAGGTCGGCATCAAACTGGCGATGATCGGCAACATCGAAGGTGGTGGATCGGTGAAAATGTTCTCACCGGAATGGTATGATATCACCCGGCACGCTTTGAAAGAAGCCAACCGTCTATCCATCGAGTTGATGATGTTCAATGCCCCCGGATGGAGCCAGTCGGGCGGACCGTGGATCACGCCGGAGCAATCGATGCGACGGGTTGCATGGACCGAAGTGCCTGCGTCAGGCGGGGCGTTTTCCGGCAAGGTGCGTCCTGAAAAAGCCCAAGCCAGCCAAGACATTGCGGTGCTCGCGGTGCCGCGTCGCTCCGCTGTATCGATCGACGGTGTTGCAAAGGACAAGGTGCTCCGTTTTGCCCACAGCGCGCCCTTCACCGCGCGGGCCCTGATTGTCCATGGCAAGGGCAAAGGAAAACTCTACGCGTTGAAGGACGGCAAGCGTGAACTCATCGCCGATATCAATGCCAACGGCGGCAGTCCTAAAACGGATTTCCTCGCCGACGGGATCGAGAGTTTTAGTTTCCCCGATGTTTCAGCCCAAGAGTTTGAGTTAGAAGGAAACTTCAAACCCAAGGTGACTCTAACCTCCGAGCCAATGGTCGCTCAAGTGATCGAGAAGCAAATGGGTCGGATGCACCCGACCCCGAGTCCCACGTGGGAATCTTATATTTTCCCCGACAGCGTCGAGCCCGGCGATCCCTCGACCGTGCTTCAAAAAAAGGAGATTCTCAACCTAACCAACAAGATGAATGCCGACGGCGTCCTGACCTGCACACTGCCCAAGGGCGAGTGGACGATCATGCATTTCGGCATGGAGAGCACCGGTAAGAAAAATGCACCGGCACCGCCCGAAGCCACTGGCCTCGAGTGCGATAAAATGAGCAAAAAGCACATTCAACATCATTTCGACGGCATGTTTGGCAAGTTGATCAAACAACTCACCCCCGAAGAAAAAGCCGCGTGGGTGGGCATCACGATCGATAGTTATGAAGTCGGCTCACAGAATTGGACCGATGGCTTAGCCGCCGATTTCGAAAAACGCAATAACTACAATCCGCTCCTACTGCTGCCCGTGATGACGGGTCGCGTGATCGACAGCGCCAAGGCCTCCGATCAATTCCTCTGGGACCTGCGCCGCACCGTGGCGGACCTAGTAGCTGAAAATTATGTCGGAGGACTCAGCGAAATCTCTCACAAGAATGGCCTGCGGCTCTGGTGCGAAAATTACGGTCACTGGGGATTTCCCGGCGATTTCACCATTTACGGGGGCTATTCTGACGAAATCGGCGGTGAGTTCTGGGTGGGGCAACCACTTGGCAACATCGAATGCCGCGCTGCCAGTTCGACCGCGCACATCTACGGTAAACAAAGGGTTTTTGCCGAAGCATTCACTAGCAAGATCGATTTGGAAAGTCACCCTGCGAAGATCAAGTCGCGCGGTGAGGAATTGTTCTGCGAGGGGATCAATCACTTTGTGCTCCACGTTTATGCGCACCAAACCACCGACGGCGCTCCCGGCAAAAACCCATGGTTTGGCACGCCGTTTCATCGCAACACGCCCTGGTTCATGGAATCTCGGGATTGGGTGAAATACCTCCAGCGCTGCCACACTATGCTGCAACAAGGCCAACCAGTCTCAGACGTCGCGGTCTTTATCGGCGACTTCGCCCCACAAATGACCGGTCCTGCCAACCCGGTTCCTCCTGGCTACGATTACGACTACCTGGGCTCCGATGCCATCCTTCGCAACCTCCAAGTCGTCAATGGTGAGTGGGTGGTCTATGACGAAAAAAATCCCAAGCGCATCGCCGCCCGTTGGAAATTACTGGCCTTACCGAAAAACCAATACACCCGCCGTCAGGTTTTAAAGCGCCTCGACGAACTCAAAGAAGCTGGTGGCAAGGTCATCGACGGCATACCCGTGAGTCCGGCGATCTTACAAGGTGCCGGCATCACGCCGCTGGTCTCGGACACCACCTGCCCGCTCCGCTGGAAAGCCCGCCAACTCGACAACGGCATGATGTTCTTTCTCTCCAACTTCAAGACTGCCGGAACCTTTGAAGCCACGCTGCGTGTCACCGGCATGGCACCCGAGCTATTCGATCCAGTCACCGGCCGGACCACCGCACTTGCCCGCTACCAGAGTGTGAAAAACGGCACCCGTATCATGATCGACATCAAAGATCCCTCGGATTCCTGTTTCCTAGTCTTTCGCAACAAGACAAGTCAGCCATCAGTGGTCAAGGCCGATAGCCCGCCCGCGCAACTCGACCTTTTTTACGATCAAACCGGCCAACTTACTGCGGAATCCTCCAGCCCTATCAACACCACGCTCACTCTCAGCGACGGTAAAACCCGGAATCTAATCATCGATGGTAGCGCCGAAACCTTCGCTATCGAAGGACCATGGAAATCGAAAAATGCCGACGCCCAAGGTTTTTCCGTCGTTCAAGAAACCAGCTTCACTCCACCCGCGACCTTCGGCAAAGCCCGACGCATCAGCCTCGACCTCGACATGGTCAACGTCATGGCTAAAGTCACACTCAACGGCAGAACCTACGACACCCTCTGGCGTTCACCCTTTACCCTCGACGTCACAGACACCCTCAAAACTGGCCCTAACCAATTCCAAGTCCAAGTCACTTCTACCAGCCAGTCCAAGCCCACCCTCGGCCAAGTCACCCTCCGCACCTCCCAACGCGTGGTCGTGAAATAGGCCCGGCGTAGTTTTAACAAAGCGTGAGTTATTTTCTGTGGTAGGGCGTGACCGCCGGGCGCGCCGACTTGTCGCCTTAACGTGCCCGCAGAGAGAAAGTGAATGCACTGCGCTTTGTGTTTCACTCTCTCAAGCGCTTCACAGGCGCGCCGCCATTCGGGAGAAAATGGGCGCGCCACGGCGGTCACGCCCTACCGTTTTTCAACCATCCAACAAAACCCATAACGAATACCTTTTCTCCCACCCAAGATCCAGTTGGGAATTAGTCGAGCACCCAACGGTATTCGGCGGCGATTTGTTGTTCGACGGGTCGTTTGAGGGTGTCGGGTAGGACACCCCATGTGTAGGTTTCGATTTCGAAATGGTGGCATGCGTCGGGGTGTGACTGACACCAGGCGAGGACGTCGCGGGCATGGTCGAGGGTCGATCTCAGCGGCGGAGCGGGCTGAGTATCGAGCGGAATGTGGAAATGCACGCGTGCTTCGTCATAGGCGGATGAAGAGGGGAGGCTTGCTAGAAAATCCGGGAGATCTATAAAACGGGAGATTTCTCCGGAGGGTGAGCGCAATAGGACTTGGTGGAAATAAGTGGGTTCGTCAAAACGCCGGATTGCGTTTATGGCGGCGGGATCTTGGGGATCGAAAGCGAGGGCGCTTGAAATGTGGATTTTGGAAATCCGAATGTCGGCGGATGTTAGATCATCGAGTGAGGCGTTGGGTTCGTCGTATTCCAAGGCGAAGTGGCAGGCATCATAATTCACGCCGATTCGACGGCGGAGGATTTCCGGAGTTTCGGCATCGGCATAAAGGCGTGCGAAAAACGCGAGGGTTTCGGCGGTGTTTTCGAAATGTCCGAGCGGTTCGGGTTCCAGGCCAAGGTGGAAATCGTGGCCGGATTCTTTGGATAGATTGTCGAGCCATTGTGCAAAATCGATTAGATTCCGGCGGATCAGGGATTCATCGGCGAGAAAGGTTTTATGCGATCCGGGCAAAGTGGAAACCGAGGCGCTGCTACCGGGCGGGGCGATGGCGGCGAGGATGTGGAAGAGGTTTTTGGTGTAGGCGACGCGGGCGGGATCGGTCCAATCCGGTTGGAAAACTTTTTCCTTCACGCGAGTGCCGTGGAAGCTGCCGTAGGGGAAACCATTGATGGTGAAAACATAAGTGTTGGTCTCCGCGAGCCATTGGCGGAAGCCGTCGAGATTATCGGGATTCTGCAATAACTCTTCGGCGGCTACGGCGGAGAGTCGCAAGCCGATGGCGAACGGTTCCTGCGGTTTCAGCAATTCTTGCTCCCGCAGTAAATCACGGACGGCGAGCACGTGGGTTTGCAACATGCCTTGCGTTTCCGCCCAAGTTTCTGCAGGGTGGATGTTGGTGCAGTAGGCGAGATGGGAGTTCCGAAATTTCAAGGATGCTGGTGGTTACTATCTTCCTTTCTAGGTTCACAGATGGAAAACATCATCTGCTGGACTGGATCCTAATGTGACTTGAGCACCACCGTTGGCGGCGATGTGATTGAGGCAGTGATAGACATCCTCGGAATCCGCGGAGGTTTCGCTGGCGATTTGGTCGGCGGTCTTGGCTTGGGTGCTGAGAGCGGCGCGCACTTGGCTGAGGGTTTCGAGGAAGACACCCGCGGCTTTTTTACCGGCCTCAACGCCGGGTTGGTGATAGGCGTTGATGTTCACGAGCGAGGCGTAGAACGAAACGGTGCGCTCGAAGAGGGCGATGAGCAGACCGAGTTGGAAGGGTGTGACTTCCGGGATGGAAATGGTAAGCGACTTGCGACCGGCTGCGTGCAGGGCCTTGCGGGTGCCGCGGAAGAACCCTTGCAAATAGTCTGCGGAAGTCGTGCCGGGATCGACTTCGATGCTTTGGCCGACGCGACCGGCGCGGACTTCGATGAAGCTGGCGAAGAAGTTGTTCACGCCATCGCGGAGTTGTTGGATGTAAGCGTGTTGGTCGGTGGAGCCTTTGTTGCCGTAAACGGCGAGGCCTTGGTGAACGACCTTGCCATCGAGATCGAGTTCCTTGCCGAGCGACTCCATCACGAGCTGTTGGAGGTATTTTGAAAATAGGACCAGCGAATCCTTGTAGGGCAGGACGACCATGTCCTTCTCACCTTTTCCGTTAGATCCATGGTGCCACGCGAGCGCCAGACGCATGGCGGCGTTGTTCGTGGTATCGGTTTTGCGGGTTTCCGCATCTATGGCGGCGGCACCGGCTAACAACTCATCGATATCGATGCCTTGCAACGCGGCAGGCACGAGGCCGACGGTGGAGAGCACGGAGGTGCGACCGCCGACCCAATCTTCCATCGGAAATCGTGCGATGAAGTGGTGTTGATCTGCGAATTGATCGAGCTTGGATCCGGTGCCTGTGACGGCGACTGCGTGTTTTCCGAAGTCGAGGCCAGCGGTTTTCCAGGCAGCTTTTGCTTCGAGCATGCCGTTGCGGGTTTCCGGAGTGCCGCCTGATTTTGAGATGACGAGCACGAGGGTTTTATCGAGGCCGGTGGCGGAGACCTTTGAGATGACCGCGTCCATGCCGGCAGGGTCGGTGTTGTCGAAAAAGAACATCGGCATGCGGGCATTTTGGCCAATGGCCTCAGTCACCAATTGCGGGCCAAGAGCTGAGCCGCCGATGCCGATGAGCAGGATTTGTTGGAAATGACCACCGTTCGGCGCAGTGACTTTTCCAGAATGCACGGCTTGGGCGAAGTTTTTGAGGTCCGCGAGCGGGCGGGTGATCGCTTGTTGGAGCTCTGGCGTGGGTGCGAGATCAGCGTTGCGCAGCCAATAATGGCCAACCATGCGGCCTTCGTCGGGGTTGGCGATGGCACCCGCTTCGAGCGCTTTCATAGCGGCAAAAGCGCGCTGGATGTTAGACTCCATGCGGGAGTTGAAATCCGGGGCGATGTCCATCAATGAGAGATCGAGTGAAAAGCCGAATTGCGGGTAGCGGAGGATGGATTGGTTGTAGGATTGCCAGGACATGGTAGAGGAGAAAAGTTATTAGTTAGAAGTTATTGGTTATTTGGGGAATAGAAAAAGGGAAGAGGAAACTGGGATTTAATATGATAGAATCGAGTGGATGGGGTGGGGGACTAGTTTGGTGCGGCCTTGCAGGAAGCTGAGCTCAATGAGGAAGGAAATCCCGATGACGTCCGCACCGAGTTCGTCTAGCAATTTCACGGCGGCGGCAGCGGTCCCACCGGTGGCGAGTAGATCGTCAACGAGCAGGATTTTTTCGCCGGGGTGGACTGCGTCTTGATGGAGCTCGACGATGGATTCGCCGTATTCGAGGGAATACGAAGTTTGGCGGGTTTTCCACGGCAGTTTCCCCTTTTTGCGAATGGGCACGAAGCCTGCGCCGAGTCGATCAGCCACGGCGGCGGCGAAGATGAAACCACGGGCGTCGATGCCGACGACTTTGTCGATTTTCACATCGCCAGCGGTGGCGCAAATCTGGGTGATGGATTCGCGGAAGAGCAATCCGTCGGCGAGAATCGGGGTGATGTCTTTGAAGATGATTCCCGGTTTGGGAAAATCGACCACATCACGGACGGCGGCGCGGAGTTGTTCGGCGGCGGGCATTGGGCGCGGATCTTAAGCAGCGGATGCGGGGAATGGAAATGCCAATTTATGCCGGAGGTAGCAGAGCCCCTAAACTAGGAAAATAACAGGAAGATTTAACCACTGATTTCACTGATTTTCAGAAATCATCTGTGGCAATTGGGCCTCAGAAATTCCAGCGGGATTTTTCGTGTTTTTCTTTACCAATCAATCAGTGAAATCAGTGGAAATTCTTCTCAAACCGAAATAAATCCTCCCTAACGTAGAAACACAGCTGCTGCCTTTGTTCTTGGCAGGGGGCAAATGCTGGATTGAATAGCGGAGCTTTGTCTTACCCACCACTTGACCATTGGATCTGGCTGATTCCGGCGTTTCTCATAGGGGCCTGCATTGGATCGTTTTTAAATGTCGTGATTTACCGGGTTCCGCTCGGGATGTCGGTTAACGAGCCGAAACGGTCGTTCTGCCCGAGGTGCAAACAACCGATTCCGATGTGGCTGAATTTGCCGCTGGTGAGTTGGCTGTGGTTGCGAGGGAAGTGCCGGGAGTGCGCGGCACCGATCGCATTTCGCTATTTCGGGGTGGAATTGCTGACGGCGGTGCTTTTCACGGTGGTCTGGGTGTTGTTTCCGCCGCAGGTGGTGGTTTTCCTGTGGGCGATGGTGGCGTTGTTTGTGGCGATCACTTTCATCGACGCCGAGCACTTGATCATCCCGAGTGGCCTGACATGGGCGGGCTCGGTGATCGGCTTGGCAGCTTGCGCGGTTTGGCCGCAGCTGCCGGTAATGGCGGGCGATGCGGGCAATTGGCTGTCCGGACTGAAACACAGCGGCATCGGGTTTGTGGCGGGTTTTGCGGGGCTTTGGGGAGTGGTGGAGTTGGGGAAAATGGCGTTTGGCAAGAAGGCGATGCGTTTCGAGCAAGCCGCCGAATGGCATCTGAAAGAGCCTGAGGGCGATCAGGACCCGATGTGTTTCGTGATCGATGGCGAGGAGATTCCTTGGTGGGATTTGTTTTCCCGGAAAACCGACCGCCTGCAGCTGGAAACCACTCATATTCTGGTGGATGGCGAGCCGGTAGGCGGCGGAAATCTGGTAATCCGCGAGTTAGAGATCGAACTGCCGGGTGGCACGGTAAAGCTTTTGGCCGACATGAAATCGCTGTCCGGAACAGCTACATCGGTGGTGATTCCACGCGAGGCGATGGGTTTCGGCGACGTGCATCTGATGGGGATGATCGGCGCGTTTTTCGGCTGGACCGGGGTGTTTTTCTCACTGTTTGCGGCGTCATTTTTCGCAATCATCGCGGCCGTGATCGGGAGAATTGGTTTTGGAAAACAACTGCCATTCGGCCCGTTTCTTGCAATGGGTGCACTGGCATGGGCATGTGGCGGTTGGAAACTTTGGGCGTGGTATCTCGATTCCCTCGGGCCGATTTGGATGCCGTGAGGCGTCCGCGCAAAATCTGCAACGATGGCTTGTGATTCATCAGTGATCTGTGTTAACAAGGCAGGCGTGAATGTGAAACGAAGAGTAGGCGATGCATCCCGCCCCGTGATCTATCAATTGATGGTCCGGACTTTCGGAAATACCAATGAGACCCGCAAAATACATGGCACCATCGAGGAGAATGGTTGCGGGAAATTCGCTGATATCACCGCAGCGGCGTTGGAATCGCTCAAGGAAATGGGTTTCACCCATCTCTGGCTCACCGGCGTGCTCGAACAAGCCAGCGGCACCGCCTATCCGAAGCGCCCGGCTGACGATCCGAATATCCTCAAAGGAATCGCCGGCAGTCCCTATGCCATCAAGGATTATTTCGATGTCTGCCCGGACTATGCGGTCGATCCGGATCAGCGCTTGGAGGAGTTCAAATCATTGCTGAGTCGCTGCCGGAATCACGGATTCAAGGTGATCATCGATTTCGTACCCAATCATGTATCGCGCGCCTATGTTTCGGATGTTCATCCCGAGTTTTCCTTCGGCGAGGGCGATGACCGAAACGTGTTTTTCGACCGCGACAACAGCTTCTATTATCTCCAACCGGATCATCACGGTGGAGGTCCGCCACTCAAATTGCCCACAGCCGGGCTACCGGGATGCGACGGAACCTTCGCCCTAGAATCCGAATTCGGCCGAGTCACGGGCAACAACGTGGTTTCCTGGGCACCTTCGATCCACGATTGGTATGAAACCGTGAAGCTCAATTACGGTCACGACTTCACCACGGGTCGGCACACCTCGCATTTACCCGGTCCGTGCGCTGAGACATCCGAAGTGCCAAAAACCTGGCGCACAATGGACGAAATCCTCAGTTACTGGCAAGCCATGGGTGTGGACGGATTTCGGGCGGACATGGCACACATGGTGCCCATGGAGTTTTGGCGTTGGGTGGTGAAACGTTGCCGAAGCCGCGATCCCGAAGTGTTTTTTTGCGCTGAGGCCTACGACAATGATCCTGCGAAACTGACGAACGGACAAGTGCTCGACGAGTTGTTACAAGCAGGTTTTAACGCGGTTTACGACGATCCCATTTACGATGTGCTCGAGGGGATCTACGACGCGGGCAAGTGGGCCAACGATCTGGACCCGCTCACGTTCACGGGAAGCCGTTTCCACAAATCCCTGCGCTATGCGGAAAATCACGACGAAGTCCGCCTCGCCAGCCCGAAGGTATGGGGCGGGCATGGCATGGAAGTCGGAAAACCGACGTCCGCAGTCTTGTTCGCAATGGGTCGCGGGCCGGTTATGCTTTATCATGGCCAGGAAGTCGGCGAAACGGCTCCGGGACCGGTGGGCTTCGGCGGAAATGACGCCCGGACGTCGATTTTTGATTATGGGTTGATGCCTGAGCTGAATAAGTGGGTGAACGGCGGGGCTTTCGACGGCGGACGTCTCAGCGCAGCGCAGAAATCCCTCCGTGAATGGTATGGAAAACTCATCCGTGCCACTCAAGTCCGCGCTTTTACTAGCGGCGAATTCTACGGTTTGAATCATGCCAACAAGGGAAATCCGGCATTTGGCCGGGTAGGGGACGAGCCGGTTTCGGGCCACTGGCTCTATGCTTTTCTGCGTCGTGACACGAGAAACGGCCACGCATTTCTCGTGCTTGCGAATTTTCATCCTTCGGAAATCCTCTATGGAGTGAAAATCCGCATCCCGATGGACGCGCGTTTGTTTCTGGGTCGCAGTGGCGAGGAATTATGGTTACTGAGCGACCGACTCGATTCCGAGTGGAAGGCCACCGTCACACCAGCCGTGCTGGAAAACGAGGGAGCCGAAATGCCAGCGCTTGCTCCAAGCTCTGCCATGTTGCTGGAGATTGGCGATCCGATTTAGTGCCGGCATCCTCCTATTTTCTCAATTTTAAAATCATGCGCAGAGCCGGAAGGTGGCAGGCGTGCCTTTATCATAAAGTGTCTAAAAGCCTCACTTGGCGGACACGCCAGAGTCGCCTGGCCAAACCACCTTATTTAATTCCGCATTACATATATTGTAACAAGTAATAAATCGTGCGATTACTACATGTGCTGAGCGATTGCCAACCGCCTTCTTTCAGTGACGACAAAAAGAAAATCTTCCAAGTGAGGCGGAACGTGTTCGCAAACGTCCTTGTGCTTGCAAATGAAAATGCGCGAAGCACCAATAATTGCCATCTCATGGCCAGCACAACGATGTCACGCCGCGCTGTAATTACTGAGTCAGAAGAATCTACATACGTGCTCACATCAAATAAATCCGACGAATAACGACGGATCATGGATGTTTGGATTTTCCCATCTTGCAGGATTTTGATGCCGGAACTTGTTGAGAAAATCATCGTTAGTTAAATTTAATTAAATAAATTCATAACTGTATCAAAATGAATTTTTTATAATCAGATTTAATAAAATATCTAAATCTTAATAATCAAGCTCTACCCCCATAGAAGATTGCTAAAACCGGGCTTGGAGTTATAACTCATGGAAGCAAATTGCCTGAGTTATGGATGTTTTAGGCTTCCTCAAATCATGAAGCACGCAAATGAAACAATTGTTTCAAAAACATCAAGAATAAAGCTAATCAACAATTCAATCAATCGTTTAAATCAAAAAGTGTAATATTCAGGCTGAATACTACACCAAATCAGAGCTGCCAATTTGGATTCATTGCATCCCAGTGCAACGCACAAGATTAGACAATCCAAGACACGGCAGCGCTTCAAATGGCCGCTTAGAGCCATCGACAAAGCAATTTCATCCATTAGCATCCTGCCATGCGACACGCCATCCTTCCCTTCTTGTGCCTGAGCCTGTTGGCTTACGGCGCACCAGATCCGGCCCCGAAAGAAGAAAAACCAGAGCCGGAAAAAACGCCGGAGAAAATCATCGAACCCGTGGTGAAGGAGGCCTCGGTGATGATCGGTGGCAAAAAAATCCCATACAAGGTGACCACTGGAAAGCTGCAGCTCAAGAAGGACGATGGCAAGGTGAGCGCTTCGATTTTCCATGTCAGCTATGAGCGCACGGATGTCAAAGAACTCGGAGATCGGCCAGTGATGTTTGCATTCAATGGTGGTCCCGGGTCGTCGGCCGTGTGGCTTCATGTCGGCGTGCTTGGGCCGAAAATTTTGAAGCTTTCTGGCGATGGGACGGTCGCACCTGAGCCGCCAGTAAGGATGATGGACAATCCGCTGAGCATTTTGGATGTGTGCGATCTGGTGTTTATCGATCCGGTTTCGACCGGCTACAGCCGTGCGGAGAACGATACGAAACCCGGAGATTTTCATGGCTTAAACGAGGATATAGAGTCCGTAGGAGACTTTATTCGTCGCTGGATCACAGAGCATGATCGCTGGGCGTCGCCTAAATATTTGCTTGGAGAATCCTACGGTGGCATCCGCGCGGCGGGCCTCTCACAGCACCTTCAATCGCGTTATGGAATGAGTCTCAATGGCGTGGTGCTGCTTTCGTCGCTGCTGGATTTCGCAACGCTTCAGCCATCTGCGGGCAACGACCTCGCCTATCTCGTTTTTCTGCCATCTTTTACCGGAACGGCGCATTTTCATGGAAAAATCAAGGGTGAGCGGGACGCGTTGATCCAAGAAAGCACCGAATTTGCGTTTGGCGAATACGCGGCGGCCTTGTTGAAGGGCACTGCTCTGGGTGAGCAGGCGCGAATCGCCATTGCCAGTAAGTTGGAGCGGTTTTCCGGGCTCTCCGCCGAGATATGGCTAAAATACAACCTGCGGATCGACTCCACTTTTTTTCGTGGTGAACTTCTGCGTGCCGAGGGCAAGGTGCTTGGTCGCTTCGATGCGCGCGTCGCGTGGGATGCCACCGATCCATCATCACCCGCGCCGGAATACGATCCATCCTATGCGCTTGCATACGGTGCTTTCTCAACTGCCATGATGGACTATCTCGGACGTGAACTCGGCTACAAGGAAGACCAGCCCTACGAAATCCTAACCGGCAAAGTGCACCCTTGGCGCTGGGACAAGAGCAACGAAAAAGTCAGCGTCGCTAACCGCTTGGCCGTGGCAATGCGGGACAATCCGCGCCTGCGTGTGCTCGTCATGGGCGGTTACACCGACCTCGCCACGCCGCCCGAAGGCATGGCATATTCAGTCCGCCACATGTTGGATCTGCCGCCAAGCGCGCGCGGAAATATCATGACGACTTATTATGATGGTGGCCACATGTTCTATCTGAATCCTCCCGATCTGGAGAAATCCCGGGCGGATCTCGTGAAATTTCTCCGAGGTGAAAAACCCTGAGTAGCCATGCGGCAGCCAAGTCCCCTGCCCCGCTGCCTCCGAGGATTTGCTATCATTGAATTCCTCCGATTTGCTCCCAGCCGAGCCACGGCTTCAACCATTCCATCGTGTTTGGAACCAAGTCAGCACGGGATCGGACGAATTTGGCGACTTCAAATCCCGAGTTTCCCGGGTGTCAATGGTCGAGTCTGATCGCCTCGACACTGATAATATCCGGATTGCCGCTTTGTATCCCATCGAGTACGTCCGCTGGCGGCTCTTCCATCAACTGGATGCGGCAACTGGCGGCAGCCGCGCCATCGAAGATGATGTTCTGGACTTCCTCGACGTTGATGCCACACGCGCTGATTTGCTCCAGCACGAATGCCAACACGCCGACCCGATCGTAGTGACGGACAATCAACTGGCATTTGGCGGGAGTGCGATTTGCTAGATTTACGCAATTTGGCACTTCGCCGCTCTTCACGAATGCCGACACCACACGAAACGCCTCCTCGGCAATCGCGTCCTGTGCTTGCTCCGTGGACGCGCCTACGTGGTGGGTGCCACAGAGATTGGGGGCGTCGAGAATGGGATCGCTGAAGGCAGCGGCGCCTTCAGCTGGCTCTGGATCGAACACATCCAAACCGGCGCGAATCTTCTTTGCCTGAAGCGCTGCGAGCAACGCAGCCTGGTCCACAATTTCACCGCGGGCCGTGTTGATCAAAATCGCGTTTGGCTTCATCAAGGCGAGTCGGTCAGCGTTGACCAACTTGCGGGTTTCCGGCTTGAGCGCGGTGTGCAGTGAGATGATATCGGCACGGCGGAAAACTTCGTCTATCTCGGAACAGTATTCCACGCCTAACAAATCGGCCTTCTCCTGCGTGAGCGAACGTGACCATGCGATGACATTCAGACCGAATGCCCGTGCTCGAGTGATGACTTCGCACCCGATAGAGCCGACACCAATCACGCCGAGCGTTTTTCCGAAGATGCCATCCGCCTTGGAGTATTCTTTTTTGTTCCATTGGTGAGCCCGTAGGTCGGCGGTGCTTTCCGCGATGCGCCGATCGACACCGAGCAACAGAGCGAAAACGAGTTCCGCTACGGCGATGGAATTTTTGCCCGGGCAGTTGGCGACGAAGATGCCTAGCTCACTGGCGGTTTTGACATCAATCGTGTTGACGCCCGCGCCGGCCCGCAGGACGAGCGCGAGTTGGTCGGCGGCTTTGAGGGTTTCCGCCGTGACCTTCTTGCTGCGGACGATGATCACTTTGTGCCCGGCAACCAGTTTCGGGAGATCTTCGGCCGTTACCGAGGGATTGTAGGTAACGAGGCAACCGAGCTGTTTGAAGCGTTCAAGATGTGCCTCGGGATATTTGTCAGCGATCAGGATATTCATGTTTTGCCGGGAAATGACTTTCTGCTGAAGGCCATAGAAAAGCCCATGGCCTCGCAGACGCAGAGTTTCATAGTGTCATGGAAATCACAAGAAAGGATCTACCGACAAAATGAGACTGGTCTTGGAGCACAGAGCTCTGCAAGGTTTGCGCAAGCGAGTGGCCTATGCCCATGAATTTCACTTCGGACAACTGGGCGGGTGTTCATCCTGCGATTGCCGACAATCTCAGCCGTCATGCTGCGGGTGTGGCTCGCGCCTATGGCGAGAGCGATTTGGACAAACGCATCGAGGCGAAGTTCAACGAATTGTTTGAGCGCGAGGTTGCGGTATTCTTCGTTGGCACCGGCACGGCGGCTAACTCGCTGGTTTTGGCCGCGCTCAACCGCCCCGGCGGCGTGGTGTTTTGCCACAGCGAAGCGCATATCATCAAGGACGAGTGTGGCGCACCCGAATGGTTCACGGGCGGCGCGCGACTCCAACCAGTCCCGGGCCCAGCGGGAAAAATCAACCCGGCCAGATTGATTCGCGAACTCGGTCATTTTCGGCCCGATTTCATCCACGCCGGCCAACCAATGGCCGTGTCCATCACCCAAGCCACGGAGGTTGGAACGGTCTATCAGCCGAACGAGATCGAAACCATTGCTGAAATCTGCAGAGGCAAGGGCATCCCGCTGCACATGGACGGCGCGAGGATGGCCAACGCGCTCGCCGGATCGGGCATGAGCCCGGCGGACATGACTTGGAAAAGTGGTGTGGACGCGTTGTCGTTCGGCGGCACGAAGAACGGCTGCTGGTGCGCGGAAGCGATGGTGTTTTTCGATCCCTCCGCCGCGAAGGATCTACAATATATCCGGAAACGGGCGGCACAGCTTTTTTCCAAAACCCGATTCATCGCCGCACAATTCGAGGCTTATCTGCAAGATGATCTCTGGTTGTGTCTTGCCGAATCGGCCAACGAAAAAGCCGCCTCCATCGCGCGCATCCTGCATGCGGACGCGCGTTGCCGACTCGCATGGGAAACTGAGGCCAACGAAGTCTTTGTTGTCGTCCAAGAGTCGCTGGCTAACACGTGGATCCGCCAAGGCCTTGGCTGCTACAAGTGGCCCGCACCCGAGGATATCGCGGATGACCTCGCGAAAGATGAAATCATCCTCCGTCTCGTCACCAGTTTCGCCACGAGCGATGACGAAATCCGCAACTTTGAATCATTGGTGAAGGGCGAGGCGTGAAAAGGAAGCGATCCTCTGCAAACGCTGTTCAACCTATTCAAGATCCTCTGCCGTACATCACCCGAGCTGGGTCAGTCCGTTGGCGGAAAGCCCGTCGGTATCGACGATCATTTCCACTCATCCTCTTCGATCTGCTCGAAGTTCTCGTCCACGATTTGCTCGATACGCCTGAGTTCTGCCACTATCTCCGGGGCATTGGCGGCGATGCCCGTGAACTTCATCCACGGCTTCTCCGCATGCGTCGGCCGCTTGGCCAGCTTGTCCTGCAGCGCCTCGGTGACGTAATCCTTGAGACGCATGCCCTGCCGTGCGGCAGTGGCTTTCACCTCGCGGAACAGGGGATCGGGTAGTTCAATGGTCGTGCGCACAAAAGCATATTCCCATTTTTTTATGATCCTGCAAGCACCGAATCATAGGAAAAGATGCTAGGTATTCCGGGCCAATCCGATTGCCAGACCGATGAAAGAGCGTTGTTCGTTGGATTGGAATTGAGAGTCCTGCCATTGATTTGCCATGGCCACCGTTCATTTCATGCGATGACTCTGACTTCTTTCCGCAGATTCCCGTTTTTGGCGTGATAGGCTTTTTGAAAATCGAATTGACCTTGCAGACGGATGAGTAAATCGCCGGGGACTCCGAAGCAAAATTGGAACCGCAGGGCGATCCCGGCACTCACGCCTTTTTTCTGACGAATCACGTCGCTTAGCTGGGCTTTGCTGATGTTCATGGCTTGCGCCGCCTCGATCTGGGTGACGCCGTGATGGGTGAGGGTGTCCCGGATGAGGGCGGCAGCGGGGTTTGAAACAGGCTTTGGAATCTTGAGGGGATCCCGAGGAATAGCGGTTGGTTTCGTTTTCATTTCCAGTTGGATTCAGTGGGTGTCTTCGATTCTGACGAGTTCGACGTTTTTCATTTCCGCGTTTTCCCATTGCAATGTGATACGCCATGGTGAATTCCTTGAGTCCGCGTCGATGGAGTATTTTGAGGTTCCCTTGAGCTTGTGGTAGTGGAGTGCGGGGATAAGAAGGAGGGATTTTTCATCGGCCTCATTGAGGATGGCGAGGCGCTCAAAGGCTTTGATGGGATTGAGAGTCCCGAATTTGTTGCTTTCTTTCCGGGTCAGGTCCTCACCAAGAAAGATTTTTTCGGTTGCTGCATCTGCGAAACTCCTGATCACGAGGAGGAAAATACACCGAAAAGCGAACAAGAAAAGTATGGAATTCGTTTCACAGCCATCCCACAGGAAGGCTTAACTGAGATTGGAAAAGCGGGCTGGTGCTGATTTGAAATCCCTGCCACTCGGTAGGGTGTATGAACAAAAAAACACCAACCCGGGCCAATGTGGTCGTCC
>Ga0247843_1003377_pt1 | contig 26427 bp, 23 predicted proteins | sample LaCruzMarch2017__FD_192420 | JGI IMG/M metagenome (GOLD analysis project Ga0247843, IMG submission 192420) | Freshwater microbial communities from meromictic Lake La Cruz, Castile-La Mancha, Spain - LaCruzMarch2017_8m | ecosystem: Environmental > Aquatic > Freshwater > Lake | place: Spain... | reverse complement strand
CACCTGGCCGCTTGGCTTGGGCGCTTTCTTGCTTGCAGCAAGCTGGGATTTTAACCCAAGAGAATTTTGCGCTGGTCGCCGCCCACGTCAATCCTGGCGATTTGACTTTGGCGCTTTCTTGCTTACAGGAAGTCGGGATTTCAAACCCAGAGAATCGAGCGCTGGTCGCCGCCCACGCCGCACCTGGCCACTTGGAATTGGCGCTTTCTTCCTTACAGCAAGCCGGGATTGTAACCCAAGAGAATTTTTTTCTGGTCGCCGCCAACGCCAATCCTGGCAGCATGGCTTCGGTGCTTTTTCACTTGCAGAAAGCCGGAATTTTAAACCAAGAGAATCGAGCGCTGGTCGACGCCCACGCTAATCCTTACGACTTGGAGCGGGCGCTTTCATACTTACAGCAAGCCAGAATTTTAACCCAAGAGAATTTTGCGCTGGTCGCCGCCCACGGCAATCCTCGCGTCTTGGCTAAGGTGCTTTTTTGCTTACAGGAAGTCGGGATTTTAATCCAACGGAGTTTTGCTGCATTAGTTGCTCCCAACCACACTGCTTTGCTGACAATTGAAGCGTATGACAGAATATGGTCGAGAATCCCAAATCATCTTCTAACTACAGCCAATTTCCAAAGACTTTTGACTGCAGCAGGGCGTGCCAATCCGATGGTAGGGCTTGAACGATTAAGAGACCAAATCCTAGGTGTTGAGGATGCAAGAGAACATGTTGTTAACTTTAATCCAAGTCAAAGCACACATACAGCCTCGGTGCATAAGTCTGTATCTACTTCTGCATTAAAGCTTATGCGTAGTTATGGTAATTCTCTAAACCTAGAGGAAAAGATTGTAGAGATTAAAACTTATATAGATGGTTTGGACAATTCCCCTAAGCATCAAGCGGCAAAAGGCTGTATTGAACGTATTACTGCAATCGATTATAGATTTACCGATTCACTATCAAAGGTTTCAACCCGTCAATTATTAGCACTCGCTTATACTGCCATACATGATAAAGACAGATGTTCGGCCAGTCTTGAAGATGCCAAAGCTTTATTTGTGGAAGGTCTTTATGAAATTCAAAGAGGGTATAACATTGACCGTGGTCAAGGTTCTGAAGAAGGGGGAGATAATCCAATTTGCTTGGCTGGAACCTTTAATAAGTTGATGGAAAAACTCAATGGGATTCATACTGATGTTGAGCTTGTCTTTATTACCCATGAGGGCGCATCTTCGAAGTTTCCGAGATTAGCTCAAAAGCATGCAAAGGATTATCTGCAAACACAAGTCTTACGAAGGTTAAAAGACTTACTTGAGCGTTTAAATAAAGATGGTAGCCTTGAGCCAATTTGGGAAGCCATTAAAACTGGGGTTCAAACAGATTTATGGGATGAATTTAGTGAAGCGTATGGCAATAATCCAGAGGATGCACGATTTCTGGCCTTAATAGACCAAGGTCACGACGTTAGTTGTCCTGATTTAACTGATGTAGAGACAGCGCCTCAAGGGTTGCTAGGGCATCAAGCTTGCCAGGCTGGACAACAACATGGTTTTTGGATGAATCCGAGTTCAAGCAGCACAGAACAACGAAATTGCAGTATGCCATGAGTGATGCAAACATGTGATGGGATTGTGTTCTTATTCCACAATTTACTGTTGTTCAATTGATACAAGCTTGCCGCTGATAAAAAGCAATTGATAAGCCGGTTGGTAAGTATCAACTTGATAGGTCCAGTGCTCTGGTTTATCACTTGGGGGAATAGGGGCTTCAATATAGGTTTCATCGGTATAATCGGCTGCGCCGCATAATGAAAGAACTTTTTCAGCAGGATCACCAACCCCTATCGATGCAGGCTCATTGGGATTGGTTCCTCCTGGAAAACTGGTATTCCCTTGATAACCGCAGGCAGTGGTGGTGTTTACACTATTGCCATCGAGCGTAAGGGTTTTGACTTTATTATTAATAATATCGACAGTAAATGGCGTAATTTGAGAACCACTTGGTAGACCGAATTCATTGTAGACTTTATTTAAGTTCCAAAAATACACCGAACCTTTATTCATGTTGTTATAGGTTAAACGTGTGACGGGTATTTTCTGAGTGAGGGTTTCTGAAGATCCGTCAGTCATTTCAGGTTCACCACATTGAGCTTTGACTTGATCAGCCGTCATCCCTAAACTAATATTGCTATGCCCTTGTGGACAATAAAACGTATTTAAAGGCTGAGTCAGTCCTAAAGTGGGAAATAATGCAATGGCAATATTAACAATCGTTATAGGTCGCATATGTCGTCAAAATTTAAGTGATACTTATTGATTACTATAGCATTTGTTTTGGTTAAGTCATTTAATTTGATTCAAAAAAAAACTCAGCCTCATTTTGAATGGCAGCGCCATCACCTGGGCGCATGATCTGATCATTGAGCCCAATGTTTCCTTTGATCAATTGTAACCAACTTAAGCCTTATTGTAATGCGTAATTGAACTGGTAATTAGGATGAAAATAACCTGCGTATAAATGCATATTTTGATGGAGCATGAGGGCATCAGGGGGTGGGCATTGACATTTTTTTATCCCTTTTCTTTGAGGTATAATCCATATAGGAATGCTGGTAGTTGTTGTATTTTCCCAGATTGTATAATCGAGCTATTACCCAGGAGCACCAAGGACTACATAGGTGATGATTTCCATATCGAGATGGGGATGCATACCAAAACCTTTGATTTTCTAATCACAATTATCGCTGATTTCTCAGTTCTAAAACTCTTTGCCATGCTGCGTTTAGCGCTTCATGAAGTTGTTGATCTAAGTGATACTTATCAAATACCTCTAGGGCGGCTGCAGTGGTCCCTTTTGGTGATGTGACTTGTTGTTGTAATTCTAAAAGAGACTCTGATTTATGAATGGCTAAAAGACTTGCGCCTAAAAAGGTTTGTTGAACAAGCTTTTTAGCGATCTCTGTTGGCATCCCTAATGCAGTGACACTCTCTTGCAGGGCTCTCATCATGTAAAATACATATCCGGGCCCACTGCCTGCAAGGATGGTACCCAAATCTAAGACCTCATCATTGCTTACCCATTCGATAAGGCCACATTGTTGAAAGCATTGTTCAATGATAAGCGATTGTTGTGGGTTTAAGTTCTCTGATTTTAAAAGTAAAGTGGCTGACTGGCCGACTTCCGCTGCAATATTGGGCATAGCCCGTATCACTTGACTGTGATGTGGTGTGTGTTGTTTGAGCGTATCTAAGGTGACCCCTGCAGCAAGTGATACAATAAGACTCGATGGTGCTAGTTGTGCACGGATTTCATCTAGAACGTGGGTAATTAGTTTAGGTTTCACGGCAAGGACAATCAAATCTTGTTGATGAAGATGCATGGTGTTGTCAGAAAGTGTGCGAATGCCAAGTTCTAAGGTTTTGGTCTCCAATGTTGGCGAAGAAACTATCAGTTGATGATGCTTGTGCCATATCGTAGCAAGACTTTTGGCTAGACGACCATAGCCTATCAATCGAATATTCACTTTCGTTCTCCAAATATAGCTTGCCCTAAACGGATCATCGTGCTTCCAGCAGCGATGGCTTGTAGATAGTCACCACTCATCCCCATGGAAAGTGTGTCCATGTTTAAATGTAAAGTTTGATTGAGTTTCGCTAAAAGCGCAGCCAGTTGTTGATAGGCTTGTAATTGTTCTGGGGCCGTAAAATGATCGGGTAAAATAGTCATCAATCCACGAAGATGGAGATGGGGCAATTGTAGAATTTCTGTGATCAGTTGTTTGACGTGATCGGGTGTTATGCCTGATTTTTGTGGCTCATTAAACAGATTAATTTGAATACAAATATTTTGTTTTTTTTGAAAAACCTGATTGGCTTTATCTAAAAGTTTTGCGATCTCGATGCGATCGACAGTGTGTACCCAACTGAAATATTGAGATATTTTTTTACATTTGTTACTTTGAATATGGCCAATATAATGCCAATGACAATTCTGAATTTTTTCTATTTTATCGATGGCTTCTTGTAGATAATTTTCACCAAAATTATCAATACCTGCTAAATAGGCTTCACGTATTTTTTCGATCGATTGTGCTTTGGATACCGCCAATACTGTGATGTCTTGGCGGTGAATATGTTGTTGAATATGCAAAATATTGGTTTTGATATCAGGCATGATGCAGTTCTAAGCCAACGGCTTGTTTTTGCATTTTAATCAGCTCTACAATCCCTTCTTGACCTATTTTCAGCATTTCTTGTAAATGCGCATGATCAAAACTGCCATCTTCAGCAGTACCTTGAAGTTCAATGAAACGACCTTGTTCGTTCATAATAATATTCATATCGGTCTCGGCAACCACATCTTCTGCATAATCTAAATCCAGGACCACCTGTTGACGATACAGACCAACTGAAATACCTGCAACCCAAGAAAATTTTGGATTTTTACGAATTTTTTCATTTTTAAGCATCCACGCAATAGCGTCATATAAAGCCACACAAGCCCCAGTAATGGATGCTGTTCGAGTGCCTCCGTCGGCTTGGATGACATCACAATCGATATTAATTGTATAATCGCCTATATATTTTAAATCGATACAGCCGCGAAGGGAGCGGCCAATTAAGCGTTGAATTTCAAGGGTTCTACCGCCTTGTTTACCTTTGGCTGCCTCTCGTTCAGTTCTGGTATGCGTCGCACGTGGTAACATGCCGTATTCTGCACTAATCCACCCTTGATTTTTGCCTTTAAGAAAACGTGGCACACCATCGACGACGGAGGCGTTGCATAAAACTTTTGTCTGACCAAATTCTACCAGAACTGAGCCTTCAGCATAAGGGGTGTATTGTCGATGAATTTGGATGTTACGCAGTTGATTGGCTGCACGGTGACTTGGGCGCATGGCGGATCCTCTTGAAGTAAAAATAAACGTAATTGATGACAATTATCTTAGAAAACCATCATGAAATCTATATTATTTTTTTATGGTGCTATCAAAACCGAGGAAAGGGCGCTCATTTCAAAAAATGATGATCTAGAAATGACTGAAATTCTTTTAAAGTCATGCTTTGGTCTGAAATGGTGGATAAATGATGGCTTTTATTTAAGTTTTGCATTTGTTTAAATAAGGCGTAGGCAGAAACATAGAGCGGGGCGGTTGCATATAAAATAATTTTAAAGCCAAATTGGTGGTATTGCTCAGATGACAGTATAGGTGTTTTGCCACCGACAATGACATTAATGATCTGATGTCCAGGAACGGTTGAACCAATTTTTTTAATGGCATCAAGTGTTGGTTGGTTTTCGATGAAAGTCGCATCTGCCCCCATTTCATGAAATATTCGAGCTCGCTCAATTGCTTTATCAACATCTTGTTCATCAGTTCTTGCAATAATACACATACAGCCTTGTCGACATTTGAGAGCGGTTTCTAATTTTTTTAAATAATCGTTTAGTGGCAGAATTTTTTTATCACTCAGAGGGCCACATCGTTTCGGTGATATTTGATCTTCTAAAATGACTGCAGCAGCGCCAGCACGTTCCATCTCATAGATGGTTCTTTTAACATTGTCTGGTCCTCCATAGCCATCATCAATGTCTGCAACCACAGGAATATTGATGGCTCTGGTGATATTTCTGACCATCATGGCCTCTTCGAACAGGGTGGTCAAGCCGATATCGGGATAACCTAAAAGACTGGCTGCAACACCGTAACCACTGACAAATACCGATTGAAATCCCAAATGTTCAAGAATCATAGCCGATAAAACATCATAACAACCCATGAGTTCGATGAAACCAGGCTTATTTAATTGCCAATCTAAATCATGGATCATCATATTTCTCGCATAACGTTTACATTAATTATAGTACAAAATAAAACAATAAAGTTTTGGTTGAAAGGTGCAATGCATGACATAATAAAGCACTATTTTTCAGTAATTAGATTTTTTATGATGATAAAAGAACAAATTACAGAACTATTGCAGCATGCAATAGTTTCCTTATTCGAGAAACAACAGGTAGACTTGCCCGCATCTTTTCAGTTTACCATTGAACATCCCCGGGATAAATCCCATGGTGATTTTTCGAGTAATATTGCGATGGTTTATGCAAAAATGCTGAAAATCTCACCGCGTGATATGGCTGAGCGATTGTTAACTTTGCTACCTGTTCACCCAAGTATTGCTAAAGTCGAGCTTGCTGGTCCTGGGTTTTTGAACTTTCACGTGGCTCAGAATGTATTGCAACAACAGTTAGAAGCAATGTGGTTTTCGCCAAATAATGGCATTGCACCAGTTGCTTCCCCCGAAACGATTGTTGTGGACTATTCCTCACCTAATTTGGCAAAAGAAATGCATGTGGGACATTTGCGTTCAACCATTATTGGGGATGCGATTGCAAATATTTTGGAACTTAAAGCCTATCATGTGATTCGACAAAATCATGTCGGTGATTGGGGTACCCAATTTGGAATGTTGTTGGCACATTTTGCCGATGAGCAACAAAAAGATCATCAGCATGTGAAGCTTAATGACTTAGAGACTTTTTACAAAGCAGCAAAACGTCGTTTTGATGAAGAAGAGCATTTCGCGGAACGCGCTCGTCAGTGGGTGGTTTTATTACAATCTGGTGATGCGCACTGTTCCAAAATGTGGCATCAATTTATTGAATTATCGTTGTCGCACTGTCATGCTATTTATCAGCGCCTGGGTGTGCATCTAACCCCGGATAATGTGCGCGCTGAAAGTGCTTATAACGATGATTTGCCACAAATTTTACGGCTTTTAAATGAGAAAGGGTTGTTACAGGTTGCTGAAGGCGCACAATGTGTATTTATGCCTGAATTTAAAGGTAAAAATGATGAGCCACTGCCGCTGATTGTTCAGAAAAAAGATGGTGGTTTTTTATATGCCAGTACAGACTTGGCTGCCATTCGGTATCGTCATGAGATTTTGCATGCCAATCGCGTGCTTTATGTGGTTGATGCTAGACAAATGCTTCATTTTCAACAGGTTTTTGCAGTGGCTTATTTAGCCGGTTTTGCAGATCCTGACATGAAACTAGAGCATGTCGGTTTTGGGATGGTGCTTGATGCATCGGGTCGCCCATATAAAAGTCGCGATGGTGGCGTCACTAAACTTGCCGACCTTTTAGATGAAGCAGAGCTGCGAGCGCAAGTGCTCATTGAATCAAAAAATCCAGGTGTTTATTCTGCACAAGAGCTCGCACATATGGCACAGGTGATAGGCATTGCATCTGTCAAATATGCCGATCTATCTAAAAACCGCATTGGTGATTATGTCTTTGACTGGGATGCTATGATTAGTTTTGAAGGCAATACAGCCCCCTATTTATTGTATGCGTATTCTCGAATCTGTAGTGTTTTTGCAAAGTCAAATATTGATGTTGCACAATTACAACAACCGATTACTTTTTTTATGGAACATGAGGACAGTTTAGCAAAGCATTTGCTGAAGTTTTCTGAAACCATTGATGCAGTGGTAAATAAGACCTGTCCTCATCTATTATGTACATATTTGTATGACTTGGCGGTGTTGTTTTCGTCATTTTATGAGAATTGTCCTATTCTAAGTCAAGACGAGGCCGTTCAGAAAAGCCGTTTGAAATTAGCAGCTTTAACTGCCAGAGTATTAAAACAAGGATTGGAGTTGCTCGGTATTGGTACCCTGACTCGAATGTAATGCATATCAAAATTATGTTGGTAGTTTTACAAAAGTAAGGTATAGTTCGATCTTTTATTTTTTTAGGAAATGAGATGAATAGCATGACAGCATTTTCCCGATTACAGCTTTGTTTAGACGAGCTTGTGATGATATGGGAGATTAAAAATGTGAATCATCGTTTTCTAGACCAAAGTTATCGGTTGCCTGAAAATTTACGTGCAATCGAGGCTACGTTGCGCCCCATCGTCGCTCAACACTTGACACGAGGACGCGTAGAGATAAGTTTGCAGTATAAAAACCAATCGACATCAAAATTACCGACATTGAATGAAAATGTTTTAGAAAAATTGGTTGAATGGTCTACAAACATCTCTTCTCGATACCCCATCCAAAATACTTTAAATACAAGTGATATCCTTAACTGGCCGGGGATCTGGAATAATGACAATCATGGTTTTTCAGAATTAGAAATGAAGACTATTGTCGATGGTTTTAAACAAGCGATCATTTCATTGGTGACTTGTCGTCAACAAGAAGGACTTGCTATCCAGAAAATATTATTAGATAAGCTTGAGAGGCTGCATGAACATATTTATCAGATAATGCAGCTGACTCGAGATGCCTCTCCAAGGCTAAAAGATAAACTTCAGCAAAAAATCAATACATGGATGACTGGTACATTCGATCCGCAGCGTTTGGAGCAAGAGCTAGTGGTTCAGATTATGCGTATTGATATCACTGAGGAGCTTGATCGATTAGCCACCCATGTATTGGAGATGAAGCGTGTCATTACCGATGAGAAAAATAATGGGCGACGGTTGGATTTTTTAACACAAGAATTGCATCGAGAGACCAATACCATTGGCTCTAAAACTGATATAAAAGAGATCAGTCAACTGGTGATAGACATGAAAGTATTCATTGAACAAATGCGTGAGCAAATACAAAATGTTGAGTAGTGAAAAAATAAAAACAGGTCAGCTTTTTATTGTTGCTGCACCCTCTGGCGGGGGTAAAACCAGTCTTGTAAATCAATTGATTTTATCAATGTCAAACATTGAACTATCGATATCACATACCACGCGACCTTTGCGGCCCAAGGAAAAAAACGGTAAAGATTATTTTTTTGTAAATCATCAAGTGTTTGAATCCATGGCGGCACAACATCTGTTTTTGGAGCATGCCAAGGTCTTTGATAATTATTATGGAACTTCAAAGCAACAAATTGACGATCGATTGGAAAATGGTACGGATATTATCTTAGATATTGATTGGCAAGGTGCTCAACAAATTCGAATGATTATTCCAGAAGCCGTAAGCATATTTTTATTGCCGCCATCATTGCAAACACTAAGAGAGCGCTTGCAAAATCGGCAACAGGACAATCAAGAAGTTATTGAAAAAAGAATGCAGCAAGCACAGGCAGAATTAAAGCATTTTTCTGAATTTGACTATCTTATTGTCAATAAAGAATTTGATTTGGCCTTGCATCAGTTACAGGCTATTGTAATGGCAGAGCGGTTGAAAAAAAACATTCAAATACAACGAGAGCGTAAATTACTATCTTTCTTGTTGGCAACTGGTTAAAATATGTAAATATGGCATTTTAATTTTAGAGGTGTGGTAATGGCTCGAGTCACAGTGGAAGATTGTTTGGAAAATGTAGAAAATCGTTTTGAATTGGTGATGGTTGCCGCTAAACGTGCGCGCGAGTTGGCTTTGAGTGGCGTTGAACCCATGGTTGATTGGGAAAATGACAAACCTACAGTGGTTGCTTTGCGTGAAATTGCAGCTGGATTTATAAAAGCTGACATTTTAGATCAAGACTAATGGCTCCAATTCTATCAACATAAGGATGCGCTTGGTGGATTATTTTGCCGAGGTATTGCAAAAGGAACTGTCTAGTTATTTAAGTCCAGAGCACGTTGAGGCTTGTCGACAGGCATATCTTGTCGCGGAAGAAGCGCATGCGCATCAAATGCGGCGCTCTGGAGAACCTTATATTTCTCATCCTGTGGCCGCAGCGTTAATTCTTGCCCAGATGTGTTTAGATTATCAATCAATCATGGCCACTTTATTGCATGATGTCTTTGAAGATACTTCTGTTCGTCGTGAAACCCTTATTCAAAAATTCGGACCTGAAGTAACCGCTTTGGTCGAAGGGGTAACAAAGTTAACGCAAATTAAATTTGAAACGCAAGAGCAGGCCCAAGCCGAGTATTTTCGTAAAATGGTTTTAGCGATGGTCAAAGATATCCGAGTGATCATCGTCAAGCTTGCCGACAGGCTTCATAATATGCAGACCTTAGGAGCAATGCCTGCAGTAAAGATGCGCCGTATCGCTTTAGAAACCTTGGAAATTTATGCGCCAATTGCTAATCGCTTAGGTATGCACGCCATGTATACTAGCCTGGAAGATTTGGGCTTTCAGGCTCTATATCCCTTGCGTTACCAGGTTTTGAAAGCAGTGATAGAAAAAACACGAGGACATCGTCGGGAACTGACCCAGCAGGTTGAACATGATTTAAAGGTTGCTTTAAATAAGCTAGACATCCCCTACGAAAAAGTATTTGGTCGACAAAAACATTTATATGGCATTTATCGAAAAATGAAGCAAAAAAAGCTTTCATTGGCAGAAATTACCGATGTATTTGCGTTCAGAATTATTACCCCTTCGATTGATTCCTGCTATCGAATTTTAGGAGTTTTACATCAAACCTACAAGCCTCTACCTAATCGTTTTAAAGATTATATAGGTATTCCAAAAGTCAATGGCTACCAGTCATTACACACGAGCCTTTTTGGACCTTATGGTGTGCCATTAGAAGTTCAAATTCGCACCAAGGACATGGAACAGGTCGCTGAGCACGGAATTGCAGCACATTTAATCTATAAATCGGAAGGTGTTGAGTTAAACAATGCGCAAATTCGTGCGCGTGAGTGGGTGCAACGTTTGATGGATATGCAACGAAGCACGGGAAATTCTTTGGAATTTATTGAAAATGTGAAGGTAGATCTCTTTCCTGATGAAATTTACGTGTTTACACCCAAAGGACATATTTTAGAGTTACCCAAAGGGGCGACTCCTGTAGATTTTGCTTACACCATTCATTCAGGGATTGGTAATGCCTGTGTAGCAGCCAAAGTCAATCGCCGATTAGTTCCGCTTAGTATGCCCTTAACGACAGGGCAAAGTGTAGAGATCATTACAGCACCAACCGCTAAGCCCAATCCTGCCTGGTTAAATTTTGTGGTGACTGGTAAAGCACGTGGAAATATTCGGAGCTATTTGAAAATGCAGCATCATGCTGAATTGGTGAGCATGGGTAAACGTATGTTAGAGCAAGCATTAGAAAGTTGGATGGTAAAGATTCCTGAAATTCCAAAAGAATCATGGACTACAATACTGCAGGATTTACAAATAAAGCAACAAGAAGATATCTATCACCTGCTGGGTAAAGGTGATCAAATGCCGATGGTTATCGCTCAAAGGTTAGTATCTAAAAGTAAAAATATTCCTGATGAACAAACCCATCTATCGCTACCTTTGGCTATCAAGGGGACTGAGGGAATGGCGATTCAATTTGCCGATTGCTGCCAACCCATTCCTGGCGATCCGGTATGTGGAGTACTACGTGGTGGAGATTCTATTCAGATTCACACCACTGACTGTAAAGTGATTTGTAAATCACGCCTGGATCCGCAAGCGATTATTTCCTTGGCTTGGGACGATACTGTCGAAGGTGAATTTTGGGCAGATATAATCATTGATGTGGTGAATCAACGCGGTGTCTTGGGGGTGATTGCCAGTGCTATAGCCGAATCAGATTCCAATATTGCTGATATTCATGTAGATCCAAAAGATGGTCGGCATAATTCGATTGCTTTTAAGATTAGTGTAAATAATCGTTCGCATTTGGCAAAAATTATGCGCAAATTGCGCGCTATAAAGTATGTTTCTCGCATTTATCGAAAAAAACAAGGATAAACGATGCCCACAATCATTCATACAGACCAGGCACCTGTAGCGATAGGCGCCTATAATCAAGCGATTCAAGCTGGACAAATGGTATTTATTTCTGGGCAAATAGGCTTAGATCCGAAAACTGGAAGCATGCGAAGTACTATTTTTGAGGAGCAGGCCCATCAAGCGTTTCAAAATTTAAGGGCGGTGTGTCAGGCGGCTTCTGGAGATTTGCATAAGTTGGTTAAAATGACAGTATTTCTTTCGGATATGCAATATTTCCAACGTTTCAATGAAATAATGGTCGATTACTTTGGTGATCATCCCTATCCCTCACGATCAGTTGTAGCTTGTCTGGGCTTGCCCCGGAATGCCTCCATTGAACTTGAAGGTATCATGTTTTTAGATTGATAAGTTGTGTGCGATGAGTTTGTTATTAAGTTTACAAAATGCAGAATTAAAACATGCCAATCGAGTGATACTGGATGGTGCTTTTTGGCAAATACATCCTGGTCAGCGATTTGCTCTGATTGGGCGCAATGGTGCTGGAAAATCAACCCTAATGCAAGTGATGATGGGACATGTTGTCTTAGATAAAGGTGCATTGCATTTGCAAAAGGGTTTAAAAGTTGCCGCTTTGCCTCAAGATTTATCCCAGTCCTACGGTGAGACGGTCTTTGAAGATATTTTTTATCGAACCAAACAATATAAGGGTTTGTCTGCCGAGCATCAATTATCTGATTTCTATATCGAAAATGGAGAGTTGTATTTGCATGCAATTTTTCATGATGATCCTTTGCTATTGGACTTTATTGCCAAATGTAATGCGTATTGCAAAGTATTGCAACTAAATTTATCGATGGACTGGAAGGGAATGTCTGGGGGGATGAAACGACGCACGGGATTGGTTGCAACCCTGTTGGCAAATCCAGAACTATTATTATTAGATGAACCTACCAACCATTTGGATATTGAGGCAATTGTTTGGTTAGAGCAGTATTTGGTCACATTTAAAGGGGCGGTAGTATTTGTGACCCACGATCGTTATTTTTTAAGAGCAGTCGCGAATCATATCATGGCGCTAGAGGGCGGCCTGTTGCGCCAGTATAATGACGGCTATGAAGCCTACCTCAATCAAAGAGCTTCAGAGTTGGCGGCTGTTGAAAATGAAAACAGTCGATTAAAACATAAATTAGCTGCTGAAGAACATTGGTTACAACGAGGTGTTACAGCCCGTCGCACCCGAAATCAGGGCCGTTTGACCGCTTTGTTAAAGCTTAGACAAACTGTTAGCGAGCGACAAAAAACCATTGGCATGCCTGGGCAATGGAATACGCAAGTGATACGCTCAGGACGGGTATTATTAACGGCAGAAAATATTGGTTTTTCATATGAGACACAAGCTATTGTGGATGATTTTTCGTTTATTCTCATGCGCGGAGATAAACTAGGGATTGTCGGCCCCAATGGTTGTGGCAAGACCACCTTAGCCAGGATGCTGTTGGGTAATATGGCGCCTCAGTCGGGTCGCATTCAATATACGAATACCTTGGAACCTATCTATTTCGATCAATTGCAACAGCAATTGGATATGAATCAAACGGTGATGCACAATGTAACCAATGGGGCCGAATATGTCGAGTTGCCTGAAGGTAAAGTACATGTTGCAGGCTATTTAAAAGATTTCATGTTTATGCCTGAAGAGCTACAAAGACCCGTTTATACTTTATCTGGGGGCGAAAAACAGCGCCTGATGTTGGCTAAATGTCTTGCAAAGCAAGGCAACTTGATGGTGTTCGATGAGCCTAGTAATGACTTAGATTTGGAGAGTTTGGAACAATTCGCCTCGATGATGGTGAGTTACACAGGAACTTTTATTTTAATTAGTCATGATAGAGCCTTGATTGAGGACACTGTGACCCGTTTATTGGTATGGGAGTCACCAGGTGTCTTTAAAGAAATCTTGCCAAATAACTGGGATCCCAAGAAGATATATTTACCAAAAGAGGAAAAACCGGCGTTGGTGGCTAGTTTTCCAGAAATAAAATCGAATCTGAGTTACAATGAACAGAAAGAATTAAAAAAAATACCCGATGAGATTTCCAGGATTGAAAAAAAAATAGACGATATTCATGAAAAGATGGCGCAGCCAGATTTTTATCAACAATCCGAAGAATTGACATCAAAAACCCTGCAACAACTCCAGGACTTTGAAAAACTCTTGGTGGTTTTATATGAAAGATGGGAAGTGTTGGAAAATAAATAGGGGGAATAGGCTTTGAGTGGTTTATTTTGGCTACTGGTTGGATTAACGATTGTAGTATTGTATCGTATTGAATTGATAGGTTTTTTACAGCGATTCAAAAAATATAGATATCTTTTTTTGGGCCTATTATTAGTTCAGATAAATTATCTGATTATCATTTATGATGCACGTATTCATAGCCTCATTGTATTTTTTCAATACAATATACATACATTTCGTCAAGTGGTTTTTTCAATAATGCATCATGTCATTTCTTTTCAAAATTTGGAAGTTCTGACGGATTTAACGGTGAGATTAGTGGTCTTGTCATATTGTATTTTTTATCCCTATTATTATAAAAAAAAATATAATAACTTTGCATATAAGTCACAGATTCGCTCTATGAATATGATTCATGCGTTTTTAGCTTTAGTTTTTTGTATGATCTGTGCGTGTCTAGGGATTTAAGATGGGACTGAGATCTCATTTTTATTAAGCGCATGTCTTCTAATGGTATCTTTAGAGATAAAACTATAGATACACGGTACCACAAAAAGCGTAAATAAAGTTCCAATGCTCATGCCGAAACAGATGATTAAACCGATGGCAATACGACTTTGCGCACCTGCGCCGTTGGCGAAAATCAAAGGGATAACTCCAAATATCATGGCGGAAGTGGTCATCAGTATAGGCCTGAGCCGCAGTTTGGCAGCCTCAATGACGGCCTCTGATGCACTATAGCCAAATTGATGTTTAAGTTGGTTAGCAAAATCCACAATTAAAATCCCATGTTTGGTGATCAAGCCAATTAAAGTGAGTAAGCCGATTTGGGTATAGATATTGACTGTAGATAAACCTACGAATAATGGAAAAAGAGCTGCACAAAAAGTCAGTGGCAGGCTGGTTAAAATAATAATAGGGTCTCTAAAGCTATTGTATTGGACTGAAAGCACTAAATAGATAATTATCAGCGCCAATAAAAACACAGGTGCTATTGATGATTGCTCTTGAATATATTGTCTGGATTGTCCGGCAAAATCGTAATGAATATGCTTGGGTAAATTTTGTGTGGCGAGTTTTTGAAGGGTATTGACAGCCTGTCCCATCGATATACCAGGTAATAATACACCCTCAAGACTTGCTGAATTAGCTTGTTGAAAGTGGGAGATGACATTGGCTTCAAATTGTGGAACCAGGGTTGCCATATTGCTTAATGGAATTAACTGATGGTTTTTATTGGGAAGATTTAATTCCAATAATTGCTCAGGGTTTAATCGAAAATTTTTCGCCAAACGCGGCACTATCGTATAGCGTTTGTCTTGCAATGAAAAGTAATTGACTTGACCGTTGGCTAAGGAGTTGGAAAGCATTTGACCAATCTCGTCCATGGTAAATCCAAGGTAAGCCGCTTTTTCTCGGTCAATTTGAATTTGATAGTGAATTTGATTGATTTTCAAAGAGTTGTTAATAAAAATAAAAAGTCCTGTCTTCTTTGCTTCCGCCAGTAAGTTTTCTGCATTGTCTACTAAGTCATTTAATGAACTAAAAGATTGTAGGACCATTTGGAAGGGCGGGCCATCTCCGCCACCGGGAAGTGGAGATGGAATAATGGCATAGGAATTTAATCCAGTTATTTGATTCAATTGCGTTTGTAATGGCCGTTTTAATTTGAACTGAGATGCATTACGTTTTTTCCAGGGTTTTAAAACCAATCCAGAAAAAGGCGTGCTGCTATTTATAAGGAAATAATGTGACATCTGAGGAATGGATTTAAATAGTGCTTCTATTTCTTCAGTGTAAGGACGGTTAGCACGTTTAGTTGCCTGTGTTTGCCCAGTACTAGCAACAAAGAAAAACCCCTGATCCTCTTCGGGTGCAATTTCATGTGCAGAAAACAAATAGAGGCACGGCCCTAGTATGAAAGCAAACCCCAAAAGGAGCAACGCTGCAGAACGAAGATGCAATACTTGGGTCAGTTTTTTAAAGTAGGCATGCTCCACACGCGCCAACTTTCCCTGAAACCAACGGTAGATAGGATTTGATTTTTCTTCATGAGTGCTTAAGATTTTAGAATTTAATAATGGTGAAAGGGTGATGGCAATAACCCCTGATAATAAAACAGTTCCAGCAAGTGTGATGGCAAACTCTTTAAATAAACTACCGGTGAGCCCCTCACTAAACGCAATGGGAGCAAAAACTGCCGCTAAAGTGATGGTCATGCCAACCACCGGTTTGGCAATTTCTGCGCTACCTTCAAGGCACGCTTTCCTGATATTTTTATGTTTAGCAAAGTGGCGATGAATGTTTTCTACTACCACAATAGCATCATCAACGACAAGGCCAATGGCTAATACAAAAGCCAGTAAGGTTAAAAGATTTATGGAACAGTGAAAGCTATATAACAAGGTAGCCATGCCAATTAAGGAAAAAGGGATAGTTAAAATAGGGATTAATACCGCACGCCATGAACCCAGAAAAAGAAAAATAACCCCAATGACAATAAAGATGGCCTCTATTAGGGTTAAAATGACCTCATGAAGAGCCGCTTTAATGTATTCAGTCGCATCATAGACTATTTTTTCCGATAGACCTTTAGGAAATTGGGAGCGAAGGATCGGTAAATGTTGGCGTACTTTTTCAATCACAATCAGGGGATTTGCTGTAGGAGTTGGTGTAACAGCTAAGAAAATGGATTTTTGACCATCAAATTTTGCTTCTTCATCATAGCTTTCTGCGCCAAGTTCGATTTTAGCAATATCGCGTAAATGGATAATGGAGCTATCGTTACAAACCAAGATCATGTCTTCAAATTCTTTTAGGCTGTGTAAATCAGTATTGGTGGTTAAGGGGGTGGCAATAAATTCATTTTCGGTTTGTCCTGCGGTAGTCATAAATTGATTTTTATTGAGAGCATTAACCACATCGATACCTGATAGTTGATATCCAGCAAGGGCGTTGGGATCAAGGATTACCCGCATGGCGTATTTTTTGCCCCCCATGATGTCAATTTTTGCGACCCCTTCTAAGTTATTGAGTTGGGGTTGAATAACCCGCATAGCATAGTCGGTCATGGCTTGTGGTGAAAGGGTAAGGCTTTTGAGGCTGATGTACATTAAAGGTGTGGCAGCATCGCTTTTTTTCTCAATGATCGGTTTAAGAGAACCAGAGGGCAGCTGATTGCTCACCTGTTCAATTTTATTAATCACATCTAATAATACGGTTTCTACATTGGCATTGAGTTTTAAATGGATGGTAATGGTACTTTGCCCTGGCAAGCTTTTAGAGGCAATATAATCAACACCCTCGGCATTGGCTATGCCCGTTTCAATAGGTGACGTCACCATGCCTGCAACCAAGTGTGAGTTGGCGCCTGGATAAGAGGTGGTAATATTGATAACAGCCGTTGAAACTTGTGGGAACTGACTGATGGGGAGTTTAAAACAACAGAAAACACCTAGGCAAAAAATAAATAGGTTTAATGAAATACTGAGTACTGGTTGCTTTAAAAATCTATCCGTAATGGCCATAATAATTTCACTTGTGATTGGATTTTTGATTTGCCCAGCTGGCATCACGGACTTTTTGAGTGCCAGAGGAGACTAACCATTCATTGCCATGGAGTCCTGCTAGGATTACCGTTTTATCGTGATGAGCAAGACCGATATCGACGATTCGCTTGGTGACCCACCAAGATGGTTTTTTAGTATTGGGATTAATTTTTTGTTGAGCGACAAAAACCACAGGCCCTTGAGATGATCCTGATAGCGCACTAGTGGGGATGGTCACAGCATGCGTTTGATGTCTAACAGGTAATTTTAGATGAACAAATAGACCGGGTATCAATTGATTGGCGTTATTGTCAACGAGTGCCCTTACCCAAACGGTATGGGCTTGCGTTTCAGATGAGGGTTCAACAGCTAATATTGTAGCCTTATAAGGGTATTGGGTTTGATTGTCGGTCTTAAAAGGAATGGTAAGTCCAGAATGAAGAATGTGGAAATATTTTTCTGGTACATAAAAATCCAAATAGAGTTGGTTGATTTGTTGCAGGCTTGCAATATGTTGTTGTCCGGGGGTTATGAATTGTCCTACATGAACCTCAGGGATGCCTATGACGCCATGAAAAGGCGCGAAGATTTTTTTTTCACGTAAATGACCCCGGGCCACTTTCATGGAGGCTTTAGCCTTTGCAAGATTAGCCTTTGACTGTAGATACTGACTTTCTGATGTGATGTGTTTTTTCCAAAGCTGCTTTTGTTGGGCAAATAGCTTTCTTTGCAGTAAAAACTCAGCAAGCTCCACTTTATATTGCGCAGCTTCCACACTGTCTTCCAATTGAATCAATAGTTTTTTGCGTTCTACAATGCTTCCTGCTTCTATGTACATAGCCTTAATCATACCAGGCGCTTGGGGTGAGATATTTACAGATTGTAATGCCTTAAGTTGTCCTGCTGAATGATAGTTTTCACGCCAAGGGGTGATTTTCACTTGCGTCAGGTCGACGATAGGGGCTTGTTTTAAAAATTCTCCAATAAAATGCCGAATGAGTAGCATTTTGCCCCAGTAAAAACCAAATAATAACATCGAAATAGCGAGACAAATTTTAATGGTCTTTCGATTGGTGTGAGAAAGACTCAACCAGCGATGATAGAGGTGTTGTGTAGGGATGTGCATTGTCGTTCATTCTGTTAAATGAACGACATCTAACCATAGTCGTGACTAAAATACAATATTTCCTATTGGAGTAATCAAGTTGTTTTTTTATTTTTTTACCTCCGCCCCTTGAAACTTTAAATACAATCCCCCATATTGGCTTTCATGAGTGCTGTATCTGACAGCGCTTCGTTCGAAGTTAATTGTTTGCGGGAGAAAAAAAATGAAAATTCGTCCATTACATGATCGTGTTCTGGTTCGACGTTTAGAAGAAGAACGTACAACTGCAGGTGGAATCCTTATTCCTGATAATGCTACAGAAAAACCAATGCGTGGTGTTGTGGTTTCATTCGGAACAGGGAAACTATTAGAAAACGGCGATACGCGTGCCTTGGCTGTAAAAGTCGGCGACATGGTGTTGTTCGGAAAGTATTCTGGCACAGAAGTTAAAATCGCTGGGGAAGAATTAGTCGTGATGCGCGAAGATGACATCATGGCCGTAATTGAGAATTAACAATTTTTGGAGATTATTCAATGGCTAGTAAAGAATTAAAATTTGCTGAAAATGCCCGACATCAAATTATTGCCGGTGTAAATGGCTTGGCGAATGCAGTACAAGTAACCATGGGCCCACGTGGACGCAATGTCTTATTAGAAAGACCTTATGGCGCTCCAACAGTCACTAAAGATGGTGTTTCTGTTGCTAAAGAAATTGAGTTTGAAGATCGTTTCCAAAACATGGGCGCGCAGTTGTTAAAAGAAGTTGCATCTAAAACTTCCGATGCTGCCGGTGACGGTACCACCACAGCAACAGTATTGGCGCGTTCTATTTTGGTTGAAGGCCATAAAGCAGTTGCTGCAGGCATGAATCCTATGGATTTGAAACGTGGTATTGATAAAGCTTTAGTTGTTGTAGTTAAAGAATTAGAGAAAATGTCAAAACCATGTAAAGACGGAAAATCGATTGCTCAGGTCGGAACTATTTCTGCTAATTCTGATGAACCTATCGGTGCTATCATTGCGGAAGCTATGGAAAAAGTTGGCAAAGAAGGCGTGATTACTGTTGAAGATGGTAATGGTCTAGAAAACGAATTATCAGTTGTTGAAGGTATGCAGTTTGATCGTGGCTATATTTCTCCATACTTCATTAACAATCAACAAAGTATGTCAGCTGAATTAGAGAGTCCGTTTATTTTATTAGTGGACAAAAAAATCTCTTCAATTCGTGACATGTTACCGGTATTAGAAGGTGTTGCGAAATCGGGCCGTCCATTGTTGATTATCGCTGAAGATGTTGAAGGCGAAGCTTTAGCTACTTTGGTTGTTAACAACATGCGTGGCATTGTTAAAGTATGTGCAGTTAAAGCCCCTGGTTTTGGTGATCGTCGTAAAGCCATGTTGCAAGATATTGCGATTTTAACGAATGGCCAAGTTATTTCTGAAGAAATTGGTAAGAGCTTAGAAAGTGCTACCGTTGAAGATTTGGGTATTGCTAAGCGCGTTCTCATTACTAAAGAAAACACTACTATTATTGATGGTGAAGGCAAGCCTGCGGAAATCACATCGCGTATTACTCAAATTCGTGCACAAATGGAAGATACTTCTTCTGATTACGATCGTGAGAAATTACAAGAGCGTGTTGCTAAATTGGCCGGCGGTGTTGCAGTCATTAAAGTTGGTGCTGCCACTGAAGTTGAAATGAAAGAGAAAAAAGCGCGTGTAGAAGATGCGTTACACGCAACCCGTGCTGCAGTTGAAGAAGGTATTGTTGCTGGCGGTGGAGTTGCGTTGATTAGAGCTCAAAAAGCCCTTGAAGGCCTCAAAGGCGATAATGCTGAACAAAATATGGGTATCGATATTTTACGTCGTGCGATTGAAGCACCCCTACGTCAAATCGTATCCAATGCTGGTTATGAGTCTTCTGTAGTGGTCAATAAAGTTGCTGAACACAAAGGAAACTTTGGATTTAATGCTGCAACAGGCGAATATGGCGACATGTTTGAGTTGGGTATTATCGATCCTACTAAAGTTACTCGTACAGCGTTACAAAATGCTGCTTCAGTTGCAAGCTTAATGTTAACCACCGAATGTATGATTGCTGAAATCCCTAAAAAAGATGAAGCATCTTCTGGCGGCATGGGTGACATGGGCGGCATGGGTGGTATGGGCGGCATGGGCGGTATGATGTAACTGTCCCTCTCCCTAATTAATACCCGCATTTGCGGGTATTTTTTTAGGAACGGATTTTTTCTTTCTGCATGATAATGGTCATGATGATAATGACAATCCCTGCAATTTGTATGTTATTAATTTGCTCATGTAAGAATAAGAAAGCCAGGACAATAGTCATAATGGGCATAAAAGCTGCTGATATTGAAACCAAGGTTGTGTGTGCGTGACGACAACCTTTGAGCCAAAATACATAATAAAGGCTTAAAGCAAAACCCTGAATTGAAATCAAAAAAATAACTGGCTGTGGAATTGATGGCATCGGGTGTGGGTTGAGTAAAAATAAAACGATAAACAATAATGCATTGACACCAAAAATAATGGTGCCATTTAAGAATATTGAAATTGGTGAAGGAAAACGCTGAGAAAGAATATAGTAAATAGCTTCAGGCACAATGGCGAGCAATACCCAGAGATCTCCTGAAATATGATGCTTGTTTGGAGTCTCATGCCACTGGCTTAAAGAAATCAATAACAATCCAAGAAAACTGAATCCGATCGCCAGTATATTGGTACGGGTCAGTCTTGTTTGAAAAAATACACATGATAGTACAATAGTGAATATAGGCAAAAGGCTGGTGATAATGCCAGCAACAGATGCATCGATGATAGAAAGTCCTTTTGTCATTGGAATATTAAATAAGAGGCCACCAGTGACGGCTTGAAGAAATAAAATAGAATAGCTGACATTTTGTTTTTTTGGGTGTTTGGGAGCACAAAGATAGCCGATCAATGAAATGATAAATGCAAATAGATAGCGCATGGTCAAGTAATCATTAGTGCTGATATATTGCAGAGAGTATTTGGCGCTGACGATATTAAAAGCGATTAAAGATTGCGCCAAAGCAAGATAAGTAACAGTTTTGGTATATATTTTTACAGACATGGTAATAAAACATGAAGGATTCAATGGAAACATTTTATGTCAATATTCTATCTCTCGTCTAGCTTGATATGACTTTAACAATCTTGCGAGCGATAGGCGAATATGATACAGTCCGAGCACTTTTGATGGAATAAAGAGTCTTTTATGCAAGAAAACCTCTCCAGCCACCCATCTTCCTTGCGTGTTTTTTTCATTACTGAAATGTGGGAGCGTTATGGATTTTATGTTATACAATCTTTATTAGCCTTATTTCTTGCATTGCATTTTAAATGGCCAGATAAAAAGGTATATTTTTTAGTAAGTGCTTTTACCGCTCTAAACTATTTAACACCAGTCATTGGAGGATGGGTGGCCGATCAATTATTGGGTCAAAAAAGAGCAATCATCACTGGCGCTGTGATTTTATTGATGAGTTACCTTAGTCTGGCATTAATAACCACCGATGCAATGTTGATTGTTGCATTGGCTTTAATTCCGGTGGGAACAGGTTTGCTTAAACCGAATATTTCTTCTTTGCTGGGCAATGAATACCCCGCAGCCTCTTCAAAACGCGATAGCGGGTTTACCATTTTTTATATGGGTCTGGCCGGAGGTATTATTTTAGGGACAACCTTGCCAAATATTATCAATGAGTATTTTGGTTGGTCCGCGTCATTTGCAAGCGCGTGTTTTGGCATGTTAGTAGCTATTGGGGTGTTTGTATATGGCGTGCACCGCTATACCATTGCGGATTATCATCCTTCAGCCTATCAATGGGGGAAAATGACTCAAGCCTTGTTAATATGCGGCTTAATGTGGTGGATGTCTTATAATATTCTCAGTTATCCGTATCTTTGTGATGTGGTTATTGCAGGTATTGCTTTACTATCAATAGCCTACTTTGTTTATAGCGTTAAAAGAGAGTCTGCATCGCAATCGGCGAAGACCCTGGTTATTGGGTTGTTATGTTTGATTTCAGTTTTATTTTGGGCATTCTATTTTCAAATGTTCATGTCACTGACCTTGTTTATCGTCAGAGTCGTTCAACCCATATTATTTGGAATTAAGTTTTATCCGCCCTATTATATCAGCGTGCAAAGTGTTGGATTAATTCTATTTGGATTATATTTTTCAAGCCAAAAAAAGCAATTAACGATCAAGGAAAGTGGTGTTTTATCGGCAAATAAATTTTTAATCGCGATTGTTTTTATGATGATAAGTTATGCTGCTATTGCCTTGATTTGTCATTTGAGCACAGATGCATTGATGTTATCACCATTGCTTTTTATTCCAGTGTATCTTTTAATTTCATTGGCCGAAATTTTACTGTCACCAGTAGGGCTTTCTGCAGTGAGTTTATTGGCAAATACTAAAAAAGTAAGCACAATGGTAGGAATGTTTTTTGTGACTTTAGGTCTTGGTGCTTTTTTGTCAGGAAAATTAGCGGGATTGACAGCAATTCCTGATGGCGAGACATCTGTTGCAGTGCTTAAGGTTCATTATGCCCATGCGTTTAATCAGCAGTTTTGTATTTTATTGGTTTCTACTTTGATGTGTGTGGGTTTAAATCTCATGATTAAGCGGCTGTTGTCCAAATCCTGTATTTGATATGTCGCTATTGTTGGTTTAAGAGTCCTTGCTATTGCAATTGACAATGCCTGGGGTTCTGTCGCAAAAACTTTTAAAATCTAAAAAAGAGTATTCTCCGGGCGAGCTTAGGCAGCTAGGGCATTGAATTGCTAAAAGATTGTCATATTGTTGGAATTCTGATGTTGATTTTTTCGTAACATATGATGGAGTTCAACACCTAATAAAGTTGCTTGCGCGGAGTGAAACGCCTTAAATCCCTTCATTGGCTTGGTGATTTTTTTAATTTAGAACCAGTGTTGCACTTCGAGGTTGAAAGGGCGACTTAACAGATGATGAGGTCAAAGCCATTGAAGATAAGCTAAACCATCGTCCCCGAAAGGTCCTAGGATATAAAACACCCATGGAAGTGATGATGATGCATCAAAACTTTGAGACATTACGTCCATTAGCACTAGACGGATAAAGCTTCCAGTTTCGTGTGTCGCCACATGTACCCACAGGGTCAACAGGCCTATTCGCACTCCATTGAAGGGTGCTGCTGACCTATTGACTTGTGGATACATGAGGCTCTTATGTCTCAGTGTTGACTTGACTATACAGAGACATTTTAAATCATACTGTTACTAAAGTAGACCTTAGTTAGTTATGCTGATAAAAAAAGCAATTACCTTGGGGAACAATTTCCCGGATCTATCACTTTAGCAACTCCGTTGCACTTCACTTCTGAATTGGCGACTGATTATAAATGCCATCTGATAATAAATAATAGGCCATAACCTGGCTATAAAGCCTACTTAATGGCAATTAATAAGGCTGTAAGGTAATTTCCTTCTGGAAAGATAGGAAGCGTAGGGTGACATATGGCTGCACCATAGCTGCCTAGTATTTGAATGGATTTATGTTCTGCCAGAGCTTGTTGCGCTACGAGGGTGGTGAGCTCATGAGTTGATATCGCAGAAGAGCAGTCACAAGTCATGAGAATACTGCCAGGTTTCATATATTTAAAAAGCTCTGCGTGTAAAAAGCGATATAAATTTTTAGCGGCAATCACATGACGTTTTGAGGGGGCGAGTTTTGGGGGATCTAAGATGACGATGTCATAATCACCAGCTGAGGTAAGATAGTCTTTAGCATCTCCAACGCACCAGTTGATGTCAGGTGTTTTATTCAGTGTGGCATTATGTTTAGCATGCTCAATGGCATGGGCTGAACTATCGACGGCAGTGACATAACTTGCACCTGCTTTGGCTGCATGTAGTGCAAATCCACCATGGTAGGTATATAAGTCTAGTACGCGTTTGCCTTGTGCCAGCTGGGCTATACGTTGATGGTTTTCGCGCTGATCAATAAATATCCCTGTTTTTTGGATATTTTTGAAATTAATTTCAAAAATGACGGCGGCTTCTTTAATTTTGGTATGCATCTCTTTTGTATCATCTTGATAAGGAGTATCCCAGCCATCTTGCGCTAACGCTTTGGTTTGCCCCATCCACAACAATTTTTTATCAGGGATTAAATCCTTGAGGATTTCTAAGATCTCCCCACGATAGAGTTCTGTCCAGTAGGCGTTGGAGGCTATCACGACAATGTCATTGAATGCGTCGATAATCAGTCCAGACAATCCATCACTTTCGCTATTTAACAGACGAAATGCATTGGTGGCTTTGCTAGGAAAGCCCATGGTGTGACGGAGCAAAAAAGCTTGCTCTAAACGATATCTGACGACATCTTGCCATTTTGAAAACTGTTTTAAAAGACTCTGATCGGCAAGCATGCGTACGCGATACATGGAGTTTGGGTTATAAAAACCACGCCCAATTTTCTGTTCTTTGCTGTCATAAACTTCAACCCATTCTCCTGCTTCGGGTTGACCTATCACCTCGTGAATCGCCTTAGGAAATACCCAAGGATGCCCCGCTAGAATTTTAGGTTGTTTTGCATAAGAGAGAATAATTTTTGTCAGCATAGTTTTCTATATCGTGATATCAATATTGTTATATTAGCAAAAACCTCTATCAGATGTAAGCTCAGATAGAGGCTTAATTTTATATCATTGTTATTTGGGGACGGATCGCTTGTAATTGATTCAATGGTGAATATTGGGGGTGTTGCATGGCATGGATCGGTAGATAGAATGTTTGTTCTAATAAATACTGCCCAGATAGCGCTGCATGGGAGACTTGATCGCTAAATACCACCCAACTGGAGCCACTAGGAAAGTGAACTTCATGTTTATTAACTTTTGCTTGATAATGTTCATCAAGCTTCATTTGATTGTGCAGCTGGAGCATATAATGATCATAAGGGGTTCTTAGTGATTTGGTAATCTTGAAATGTTTAAGTATTTTGGCTACATGTACACGATAAGGTGGCAGATGACCTTCAAAATGATTTAACACATTTTTAAATGAGTCTCCAATATGCCAAACTCTGGCTTGATCATGAGGATTGATATTGCTAAAAACCCTTAATATTCTTGAGCCACCGACGGGTGTGGCTACAAAAGAATCAACATGCAATTTACTATCATCTTTGAGTTTGGATGCGTAACGGTTTTCAACAACAGCAGGGCGATAACTCGTTCGACCCCAAACTAAATGATTCTCATACTCAGGAAATAAAGTCGTGATGGTGTATTTTGCATATTCTGCAAATCGATGCATCATTTGTTGGGTGTATGCTCGACATGGTGTATTGGAAAATTGATAATGAAGCCCACTTAGACATTGTTTTTTATAGTCAAAACTAATATTTTTTTTTCGAGCTTGCAGTAATTTCGGAGTTAATACGATTTCCTCATGTTTTTTAAGTTGAAAACCATTTTTGGGAAGAAAAACAACTTGGCCTTGCTCTAAGGCATTAATGGTTTGCGATTCGGTTTTTAATCGCGATAATTCATAGAGTGGTTCCTTAGCCATGCAAGATCCTTTTTGGATAGTTTTTTAAATAGATTATACAAAGCCTTGATGACTTGTGAAAGTATTTATTGAGATTTTGTAAAGATTGATTTGGATTATGATACGAGCATGGTTTGTGGTATGTTTTCGTTTTTCATTATTCACTGCATCATTTGGAGTCACGCATGCAAAATACAGTTGTTAACCCCGTTCCTGAAATACAAGTACCTTTAAATGTTCGTGCGCCATTGCGTGGCGGCGTGGTTTTAGGCTTAGTTGGAACCATATTGCTGGGTTTAGGCGTATGTGCTTTA
>Ga0247843_1003375_pt1 | contig 26439 bp, 62 predicted proteins | sample LaCruzMarch2017__FD_192420 | JGI IMG/M metagenome (GOLD analysis project Ga0247843, IMG submission 192420) | Freshwater microbial communities from meromictic Lake La Cruz, Castile-La Mancha, Spain - LaCruzMarch2017_8m | ecosystem: Environmental > Aquatic > Freshwater > Lake | place: Spain... | reverse complement strand
ATTTAAACCCTGATGAAAAATTAGGTCTTAATGCAATAAGAAATATATTTAAACAATTTGAAGATACTCTACAAGATCTTGACGAACCAATTTTAAAAAACATTAGAGATAATTATCTACCTATTATTTGGAGTGAATATAGAGGATTTAATCCTTCTCAATTTGCAGATATGTTTGATACTAAAGTTTATGGCCCAATTAAAAGTTTTAGATTTTCTAAAAAAAGAATTTACGATACAATTAACGAAGGTTTAAAAAAAGGTTTTAGACTTAAACCTGGCATGGATAATGCTATTGAGTTACTTAAAGTATATGCTATTGCAGCAGGTAAAGCAGTATCTACAAGAGCTTTATTAAAAAATCTTAGAACTAGTAGTATACCTGGAATTACTAAATCTCCATTTATTGCAGTAACAGGAGAAGAAGTTTTAAACGTAATGCGTGGTCCATACGCAAAAGAATATGTAGATTTTACACATCCTTACATAAATGCTAACGCACCAGTTAAAGTACATCAAGCTATAGTTGCTCCACTTAAAATGATATTTTCTGCTGAATCAGAAAATCAATTTATAACAGCTATGTTTAATACTAACTTAGTTATGAAACGATTAGCTGTAGGATTTTCATTCTTTCATGCTGGTGGTTTAATTGAAAATGCTTTCTTTACTGGATTAAGTTTTAAAGCTATTGGAGCTATATTAAATCCTAGATCTGCACCTGATATTGTCAAAGCTATTAATAATCCTACATTAGATTTTAAAGACTTTCCATTATCTAAAGTTACTAAAGACTTAATACAATCTTATGGATTTAATGATGTATTTGAATTTGCTAGATCAGCAGGTTTAGTAATTGAACGTGGTACAATTGACCAAGCTCATGACAGATTTTATTCTGTAGTTAATAGAACTACATCTGGTCTTAATAATTTATTAGGTTATCAATTTGGAACTAAAACAATTGGTAAAGCCAAAAAAGTATTTGAATGGTTTGATCGTGTAACTTGGGATAGAGTATATACATCTGCTAAATTATTTTCGTTTTTAAAAAACTTTGAAAGATTAGCAAAGCCTGGTGATCAAACATTTAATATATATGCTAATGCTCGTATTGCATCACAAGTAACTAATGATGCTTTTGGTGGATTAAACTGGGTACAAATTACACAAAGAATACAAAACCCTCTTTATAAAAAATTAGCACAAACTGTATTTCAACCTGGATCTAAAGGTTATATGCAGTTATTATTATTTGCTCCTGACTGGACAATATCTAATCTTAGAATAGCATTTAAAGCTTTGCCTTTATTTGAAAGCAATCCTGATGCTAGAAGATTATATCAGTTATACTTTGCACGAACAGCATTAATCTATGCTACTATTGGTAGTGCATTAAATTATATATTCTCAGGACATTCTATATTAGAAAACAAAGATCCAACTAGAATAGACTTAGGTAATGGAGAAGTTCTTACATTCTCTAAACAATTTATGGAACCATTTGATTGGGTAACTAATCCTTATGGTACTGGTGTTAAAAAATTAGGATCATTACCTAAATCTGTTGTAGAAGTATTAACTAATAAACAATACTTAACTAGCAAGTGGTCTCCACGTATTACTGAGTATGATGATAATAATATCACTAAAGCTCTTAAATATGGTGGACAAGTAGGTAAAAAGTTTTTACCTATATGGGTACAACAAGCAACAGAAACAATTGAAAAAGGTTTAATTAAAGATGGTATATCAGCAGATCTCGCAGCTGACGTAGCACTTAGTTGGTTCTTAGGACAAACTGGGCATCCTAAATATAAAGAGCCTAGAACAAGCGAGTATAAACTACAAGGTTTAGTAAGAAATCCTTACGAAACATTATTTTAATGGATAACAATATTGAAACAAAACTTTTAAAAATTAATACACGTATTGATACTTTAGCATTAGATATAGCTATTATTAAAGATAATCATTTACAGCATATAGAAACAGATATTAATAGTTTAAATTTTAAAACAGACAGAATTGAAGATAAAGTAGATAAGACTTATTGGATTCTTTTAACTGCAGCTGGTGCATTTATAGGAATCTTATTGGTTAATTTATTTAAACTTATAGATTAATTCAATCTATACTTGTTGTATAAATTTAGGTATAAAAACTAACTATGAACAAATCAATTTTAGTAATTAGTGATACTCATATACCTTACCATCACAAAGATTTAATACCTTATTTAATTGCAATTAAAAAAGAATATAAACCAGATCGTATAATACACATTGGTGATGAGTTAGATAAACACGCATTATCATTTCATGATAGCGATCCAGATCTTCCAAGTGCTGGAGATGAATTAAGAATATCAATTCCAATCATACAGCAAATAGAAAAAATATTTCCTGTAATGGATTTACTAGACTCTAATCATGGTAGTCTTGTTTACAGACGTAGCCTTAAATATGGAATACCTAAAGCTTACTTACGTAAATATAATGAATTTTTAAAGGTTAGTGATAAATGGAAATGGCACGATGATTTAGTTGTGCATACTAACAATGGGCCAGTATATTTTTGTCATGGCAAAATGGCAGATGTATTAAAACTAGCTCAGTCTATGGGTATGTCTTGTGTACAAGGACATTATCATTCGTCTTACTCAATTAAATACTATGGTAATTCGTTAGGATTATATTATGGTTTACAAGTAGGGTGTTTAATTGACAAAGACTCTCTAGCATTTCGTTATAATAAAACTCAACGCATGAGACCAATTATTGGTTGTGCTGTAATTATAAATGGTTTACCTAAATTAATACCTATGGTATTAAATAAGTCTGGAAGATGGATTGGTAAAATCATTATATGAGTAACAAAACATTCTTTAAACAAATAGGTGGATCACATTATAGACGTTTTAAAATTAGCCCAGCTAAATTTATAATGGAAAATAATATCCCTTATGCTGAAGGTAATGTTATTAAATATATTTGCCGCCATTCTTTCAAGGGCAAGGAATTAGATCTTGCTAAAGCTAAACAATATATAGACTTTATACTTGAAACAAACTATGAAAAAAAAAAGCACAGTAAATAAAGCTGGTGTATATACAAAGCCATCTTTAAGAAAAAGATTATTTCAATCAATTAAATCAAGAGCTGTTATGGGTACTGCTGCAGGACAATGGTCTGCACGTAAAGCTCAATTATTAGCTAAGACTTACAAAGCTAGAGGCGGTGGTTATAAATAATGTACACAAAACGACAACAAAGTTTAGTTGACTGGGGCAAACAAAAGTGGAGAACTAAATCTGGTAAAAAATCATCAGTAACTGGTGAAAGATATTTACCTACTAATGCTATTAAAGCATTATCTCCTGCTGAATATGCTGCCACTACTAAAGCTAAAAGATTAGCTAAACGTAAAGGCAAACAATTTTCTAAACAACCTAAAAGTATTGCTAAAAAAACTGCGAGATATAGATGAGACGTGAAACAACAATGCCACCAAAGAATAAAAAATACTTTAGACCAACTAGGTCTGGTGCTGGTATGACTAGAGCTGGAGTACAAGCTTATAGAAGATTAAATCCAGGTTCTAAATTATCTACTGCTGTTACTGGTAAAGTTAAACCAGGAAGCAAAGCAGCTAATAGAAGAAAATCTTTTTGTGCTAGATCTGCTGGTCAATTAAAAATGTGGCCAAATGCAGCTAAAGATCCTAACTCAAGATTACGTCAAGCTAGACGTAGATGGAAATGTTAGTATGTTACCTATGTTAAGTGCTATTGCACCATTAGCTAAAATTTTATTTAATACAATTGAAAAAGCTGTACCTGATAAAGATTTACAAGCTAAGTTAAAAGCTGATTTACAAACTCAGTTATTACAATCTAATACTGAAGAACTTAAAGCTGCTGCTAAAATAATAGAAGCTGAAGCTAAAGCTGGTTGGTTTGCATCTAGTTGGAGACCATTACTTATGTATGTTCTTATATTTGTATTAGTCTTTAATTATATCTTTGCACCAATTGTTAAAATGTTAACTGGTATTGTAGTAGGATTTGAATTGCCAGGAGATGTTTGGACTCTTTTAAATGTTGGACTTGGTGGTTATGTCGTGGGTAGGAGTGCTGAATCAGTTGCAAGAACTATTGCTTCAAGACCAATTACAAAAGATATTGGCGAATAACATGTCAATGTTAGAAGTTTTAAAGAAAATTCATAACGTACTTACTAAATTACTTTGGACTTTTGAATCAAATAAAAGAGTTAAACGTATTATTAAAAGTAAATTAAAAAAATAATGAAATTAAGTAAAGACTTTACTTTACAAGAATTAAGTAAATCAGAAATTGCAGATCGTAATAATATAAATAACATTCCGACAGCAGATCACATTACTAACTTAGTATTACTATGTCAGTATATATTACAACCTGTTAGATCACACTTTGATAAGCCAGTTAGTATTACTTCAGGTTATAGATCACCAGAACTATGTGTATTAGTAGGCAGTAAACCTACATCACAACATACATTTGGACAAGCAGCAGACTTTAAAATTGCTGGTGTGCCAAACAAAATAGTATCTGATTGGATAGTTAATACTCTTGACTATGATCAATGTATATTAGAGTTCTGGAAACCAGAAGAATCCAATAGTGGATGGGTACATTGTAGTTATTCTTTTGATAATAATAGAAAAGAATACTTACAAGCTACTAAATCTAATGGTACTATTTTATATACCAAGATTTCTTAATCTACTTACAAAGTTCTTATAAAACAATTTAAGTTGTAACTTTTTAATTATAAAATTTTTCTTAATACATTCTTTACAAATCATATATCCTCTAAGTTAATTTTAAACTGACGTTGACGATCTTTGTTAATAAATAACAATTCACTTTGTCTTTCAGTATAATTCATTAATCCTCTTTCACGTGCTTTAACAAAAGCATCTCTTATAGATAAAGGATCAAACCCTGCATAATCACAAGTAGTTCTAAAGTCTTTACCAAGATCTAAGAACCAATTGATTGCAGTTTCTTTATCACGCATATCAATCATTACAGTTCCATTATAAGCAGCATCTTCTAATGCCTGTGTTATTATTGCTCTAAATAATCTTTGTTCAGGTAGTGGTGAATGTTCATTATACTGGCTTAACATCTTTAATAACTTCATAAGTTATTCTATCTTTGTTTAAAGAATTAAGTTTTAAATTAATTTCTGTAGGCGATAATGACTTAAATTTATTGTATGCTTCTAAATCATTATCAGCTTCTACAATCGCAGAACCTTCAACGTAACAATATCCATATACTTTAAAAGTATATTTCATAGATTATTCTTGCGTCTTGATGCTTCTAGTGTTCTCCAAACATCAATGACTAAACATTCTTTAGCTCTTTTGTTTTGAGTAATCCCAACCTTTTCTGCTAAAGCTTGTTTCTGTAATATGTATTCTCCATATACATCTGAAGCATAGTAAGCTTGTTCTTTTATAGAAAAAGATTTGTCATTACTATTGCTAACAATATGTATTGCCTTATCTCGTTTTTGTTTGTCTTTTAAATATTCCAAACCTGCACCTAACTTAGCATCTTCTTCATCAGTATCTGCTAAGAACTTTAAAGCTTCTTCTAATCTTTTTTCATTAATCATAATTTTATTTGTTTACACACCCCTGTACTAACTAACTAAGGGAGACCACTTGAAATACAAGGGTGCGTATGTTGTTAATTAAAATGGTGCTTTCTCAGAACCATCTTCTTGTGTAGAGAGAATATCTCTAACAACTTTATCACAAGCTTTATAAACATCGTCATATTCTTGTACACTTCTGTTAGGAAGAATACTTGATAATAAATTTGACATAGTTAATCTGTATTTTTCAGACCAATTAGTATTAGGCATTTGTGCTGAAAATGTTTTTACTGCTGGTGCAGCATGTCCATTAGTTTGCATAGTATCTCCTTTATCGTTAGTTACATTTAACTGTTCTATTTTTACACAAGTCTGATTGTTGCTGCCTGGTTTTTTAATTACATAACCAGTAACTCTAACTTTATCATTCTTGCTAATATGACGACAGCTTTGGTCAACGAATAATTTTCGTTCAATACCATTTTCCATTTCTACAGCTAACCAGTACTTAACTGGATTTTCTGCATCATGGATATCTTTAACTCCTTTTACTGTTGCGTCATACGTTTCTGTATTTGCCATGTTTTGTTTTCCTTGTTTGTTTATATGTTTAACTATATTACCTATTTTTTGCATAATTAGAATATACTTATTTCCAAGCCTTTTGCCAGATTTCTTTTGCAAAAATCTTAGCATCGCTATCACCTTTGCCCCATCTAAAGTTTTCTAAATTGAGTGGGAACATTCTAACTACATCTTCTTTTGTTTTAGCAATAGAAGTTATATGCTCTATAGTTTTAAAAGCATTTATCATATCATCTAATGATGAATCTAAATGCTCTATTTCTACAGCTTCAGTATCATTGTAAGAACAATACAATAACATTGTTTGTTTCTTAAAGATTTCCTTGTATAGAAATTGCTGTCTGACATCAGATGCTTTTGGGTACCAATTTTTATCTAGCGAACCTGACTTTAATCTTTTAAGATAAGCGGTAGCTTTAGTATCTATAATTATATCTTTAAATTCAAAATCTGTTTTGCAACATATGTCATGTTTCAAACCATATGGTTTTCCTGGAACTTGAATTTCTTTTTGATATGACAACACATCACCAAATGATATTAATGAATCTTTAAATCGTACAGCAATCTTAGCTGCCATTTCTGATTCATCATCTTCATCTGATCCACCAAGTTCCCGGAACTTCTTTTGAGTAAACTCATGTATTGTATCTTCATCATATGCTTCTTTTTGTATTGCGTTCATAGCACCTTCTTCAGCTGCTGAACCCATTATCATTCTAGCATTTGGTTTAGATTCAAATTGATATAGCTCATTAATGATCCAGTATGGTGGCGAATCAATAAATGAATTGCCTTTACTGGCAGTATGTCTGTAATCTTTTTCTAACATTTAGTCTCCTATGGTTAATAATATACAATGTTTCATTTCAAATCACTTTGATATTCCTATCAAAATACTTAAAGGACAACAAGAATTTAATAATAATAAACATTATAATTACTATAATATCTCTATCCTTTTATCTTACCTTTTAAACCCTACTAAAAAGTATGGGGTTAAAAGTATTATTCACAGATTGCATAATTGCACTTCTACAAATAGAGTGCAAAGACTACATAAACAATATAATAACAACTCCGAGTTTAAATTGTTTATTGATAAATTAATCGAATTATTTTATAATAGTAAATATGCAACGACCAGAACTGATCACTCGAATAGTTGATAAGAAAACTGTTCTATACAATATCCGAGAATCAAGACTGGAATATATGTTTCATCGTAAACATATTTCTGAAGCTCAATATATTTCAGGATCTAGATACAGGCGATTATGTGAGATATCACAATTAGGATCTGGTGTTTCTAATATGCAACCACGCATAGATGGTTACTATGATGCTATGCTTTCACGTGTGGGTGCTTTATCTGAGCTTGTTAAAATCTCACAAGAAATAGGACCAGAAGCTGTACACTTCCTTAAGTTTTATTGTTGGGAAAATTATTCTATTCTTGAATTATCTAATCTACTTAACATTAGTAAAAAAAAGATTTCTTATAGAGTACAAGAATCTTTATCTAGATTAGCTATTTATTTTGGTTACATTAAAGTAAGAAATACTATAAAAGGTATTGGTGCAAAAAACCACAAAGTTTAAATCTAAGAAGTATTTAAAATGGGTAGCTTCACTACCTTGTTTGCTTTGCCTTTATAATGAGTGCCAAGCACATCATATTACTATTGCTGAAAAGCGAGGCTTTAGTCAAAAAGTATCTGATAAGTTTACTATTCCTTTATGTTATGTTCATCATCATCAATTACATATGTTATCTGAACGTAAATTCTGGAATACTTTGGGTTTAAACCCTGTAGATTATGCTAATATTTTGTATGATATCTATACAAAAGATGAGATAAATAATGAGATTTTAATTTATCAACAAATCTATAACAAAGTTTTACCACTTGTCAAAGATCACGTTGACTTTCTATGTCGTCTCAAAGTATAAACATAGTTATCCTTCGAATTATTGTTTTTAAATTATGGCTAAAATCCTTAAATTTAAACGTAAGTCTTTTGCTGAAAATTTTATTAAGTCAGTTGAACCTGATAAAATAGCAGACTTCGTTCAAAAAGATAATCCTAAACTGCCTAGCAACATTGTTGATGCTATGGCTCTAGCTATGATTTATACTACTTATTTACAATTGCTTATAGATGAAGAATCTATACCAGCATCTGATGTTGTTTTTGGTGGTTCATCATTTCCATTTGAAATGAATGTCAAAAAAACCTTACACTAAATTTCCATATAAGAAAATTAAAGGTACTCTTAACTGGTATGATGCCAACTCTAAAACAGGTTGGATTGACTCTAAAGAATTTAAAGAATTAACTCCGTCAATTTGTCATACTCAAGGTTGGATATTTGAGGAGACTAAAACTTATATAAAAACTTTTAGTACTTACAGTATTGATCCTGAAGATAATTCTATTGAGTTTGGTGAGATACTTTGTATTCCAAAAGTTTGGTTAAAACTCAGGTAGTTTTTTTAAAGGATCAGTAATATCTTCATCACTAATATATTCTATTCCTTCTAACCAAGCCATTTCTTTTTTTGTTTCTACAATTTCTTTTTTAACTAAACTTTTAGCTTCGTCAAGTTTGCTTACCAAGACTGGAAAATTCTGTTCGTATATTCCATAAATATATAAATCACTTATCGCTGATGCGACTCTTGATAAGCCTTTAAATCGTTTTTGCAAACGAGTATGCCTTGAGTCATCAAACATTAATCTGTACCACCAACTTTAATATCTTCATCAGGTAAATGAGATTCACCTTCTAGTTTTGCAACACGATCTTTAAGTTTTTCTATTTTTTTTTTAAGAGTTTCTCTTTCGTTTAATAGTTTATTAATATTTGCTTGAAGTATTTTCATCTTAGGATCTACGTTCATAGTACATTCACTTTCTCTTGGTTAACTTGATTTTGATTTTTTAATTTATTTGCAATACTTAGTAAAGTGTCTTTATCTTCGTTATGCAAATACCCTTTGTTTATACACATCTCAATACTATTTATAAGTATTGATAACATATTTATTTTCATTTGCTCTCTATAAAGCATTTCTTGAAATGAGTCTTTCATGTTCTCGATCCGAATTTTTTTGTATCTTCCGCACATGATTTGCTTTCATCATACACTATAGCTACATTACCTGCAATAAAATCTCCTGGAATACACATATGCCCAGTTTTTTCTTGCCACTCATACCATAAATCTGTAGCAATTTCGTTGTATTTTATTGGTTCTTTTAATTTAGATTCTTCATCACAATACATATCAATGGTCTTACCATTTTCTATCCCCTGTTGAATTTCAATTGTATCACAATTCAATAAAGGATATAGTTCTTTAAATGTTGGCTTTTTGTCAAACATATGTACTGTTTGTGTTCTTGGTTCTGCATTTAGTATTACTACTTTGTACATTAATTGTTCTCCTTTTATTCTGGGTTTTCTTGTTCTATTAAGATTTCAAATCTTAACAGTGTTTTTCCGTCATCTGCATATCTTGCAAATATTGGAAATGATCCATCACCTACTTGTGTTCGCATAACTATACCAACACAAGCTCCGTGTTTATTTATAAGTTCATTACTACTTCTAGTTTCCATGTTCTTATAATTAAATACTTCTGTATCATTTATATAACATGGATCTGTTATTAATAGTTGACCACTATCAACACCAGCAGAACCTAAATAAACTGCATTTTCAAAATCTCCACAAAATTTTTTTATTAACATATCTAATTTAGTCATTGTTCTCCTTTTGTTTTATTTCGTCTAAATAGTTTCTTATTAAAACTTTAATTACTCCAGACATTGAATAGCCTGTGTTATTACAATAGTCTTTAAACTCTTTATAAAGAGTATTAGTTAATGTAACTCCAAGTACTCCGTATCTGTTTTCCCACTTACGTTCAAACTTTTTTAATTCAAGTTGTTCTTTAATTAATTCTAGATCCATTGTTTCCTCATATTAGTTCTTCACTTTCTGGTTCAGGTTTATAATACTTAGATTTTTTGCTTATTCTTTCATAAGCAGCTAATCTGTATTTTACATATTTATAAGTCTTAATATCTTTTTGACTTGACTGATGTCCAAGCATTTCAGTTGCCATTAAATATGATTTAATTATTCTGTAAGCTTGACTAAGATATTCTATATCTACTTTTATTTGTGGTTTTGTTTTTATTCCCATATACATTGATACATAAAAACTTCACTACCTTTATAAAAAGTAGCTTGTTGTTTATTGCCTTTATAGTTTTTAACAGTTTTTGAATAAGTTATTTCAGTAAACTTTTTATCACAATCATTAAATGATTTTGAATTGTTTATTGGTATTGATAACTGTGATCCATTCATAAATGTTAATATTAAAGCTATTGTTTTCATTAATTTAAATACTTTCGTATTTTGCTTTTAACGATATCAACCCAATCGTAAAATTCTTTAAAATAATTACGATACTCTTTATTTCTTTTTTTCTTAATTTCTTCAAAAGCTTCTTTTGTAGCTTTATCTAGAATCTTTAATTGTTTTATTGGATTTAACATTATTCCTTTCTTGAAGTTCGGTAGTTGCCTGTGGCTCTACAGAACTTGTTAGTTTCTGTCTGATTTTTTCATGCAAAACTTTTTGCCATTTTTGATTAGTTTTTTTGTCATCAGAAAATGTTAACACTTGAACGTGTTTATTTAACCACTTTTGCAATTCGTCTTTCATTTTTATCTCCATATAGTTTACTTAAGTTTCTGGCTTTTGACATCCATTCAACTGGAGTTAAGTTACTTAACCAGTCGCTTACGGATGGTATATAGCCACAATCTTCTATTACATGTTGTTCAGCAATTAATTTAACTGGAACGTGCTTTCCAGTATTAAGTACTATGTAATCACCAAACTCATTAATACATTCCTGTATTCCTAATGAGTGGTGTCTTAATGCTCTATGTCTAAAGTCTGGATGGAAAGCTTTAGTGAAATCGAACCAATTATGGATTCGAAGATAATCATCTAAAGTTCCACCCCATTTACTTACACTTGACTGAGCATGATATACTGCTGTCGCCATTATTTATTTCCTTTATGTATTTTGTTTAATAACTTATTTATTAATCGTTCATAACGATCAATGTTTAAACCAGTTTCATTATCTTGCAGATATTTAGGTTGAATTACATCAAACCACTCTTGCAAAGCATCTACAAGATCTTCAACTTCTTTTTTAGTAAAGTTTATAATCATATTATTCACTATAAGTTACACTGATTCTGCCTGAATCATTTAAAGGTTGCCAATCTTCTACTGTTTCATTGCCTTCTAATTTGTATTCTCCAGTAATTACATTTAGTAATACTGTACCATTTACATTGTATTCTCCAGCAAATGAACCAAATCTATTTAATGCACCAAGTTTCCAAAAAATATCATCTAAGCTGATATTTTCTAATGTTTCATATTTACATTCATCATAGTAAAAAACGTCTATTTTTTTTACTCCTTTGTCTGCATCATCGTATTGTCTTTTAACTAATGTTCGAATATAATAAGATTTATTATTACAATCTTTTAAGTTAATTTCTTTTTTATCTTTGTCTAACCAAGTAAAACTATCGTAACCACCTTCATCATGCCCACCTGAAAATTCAGCTTCAGCATATTGAATGTTTAGTCTCTTAAATTCTTCTGCAAATCCTTCAAGAAAACTTGATACGTTTTTTTCGTTTACTTGTTTATCTAATTGTCTTTGTCTTTCGTAATACTTACCGCCACGTTTTGGATTTTTTATAGTTTCTAAAAAATTTATTACTGTATATATCATTGTTATCCTTTTGTTATGGGCATTGTTTATAGAATGTTAATTCATTCACCAGGAATAATTTTAATTGGATTTCCTGGATGGTAGTTAAACCCTTACTCCCAAACCCATTATTAGTTTATTTTTCTAATTGAAGCATAGCTTTAGGAGCTTGTACTTCAATATTAGCTCTCTTAAATGTATTGCCAAGATATTTCCAAACATCTTGTATACTTTGTCCAGAATATAAAATATTCTGAGCTTCTTCTTCCATTACATCTAAGATCTTTTTTTCTTTAAACTTATCTGATCTTTCAATAAGTTTAGTAGTTTCGTCTGAACATTTTTCACGTAAATAATATTTTATGTTATTTACATTTTGAAACCAATCATCACTTTTATTACGAAGTCTTGTTTGTGATTCATCAGAATCCCATCTTCGTATTGATTGCCATTTCTCTAAACTTTTTTTTATCTTGTCAGCACTATCTACAACAGCTGCACGTAACTTACTTTCGTAAGTATCTTTGCTGTCTTGAAATCTTTCAAGTTTTTCTTTTGCAGCTTCTACTGCTTTTAAATCTTTTTCAAGATCTAATTTATTAAGAAAAGTTTTAAAGTTTTTTTCTATGGCTTTATTTGTTTCTAGATGTATCTCAGACTCTATTTTTTTACGTCTTTGAATAAACTTATCTTTGACGTATTTTTCTAAATATTCTAGCTCGTTTTTTCTGATAGGTATCATACATTCCTTTTAGTTTAGGGTATCGATCACCTGTAGGTACAATCAATACCCCATTGTTTATTTATGCCGATTCAGATAGATTAGTAATTGACTTTTCAGACAATTTAATCATTTGCTCAGCAGTTTGTTTTGTTGCTTCACTTGCATCCATTCGTGAACATACACGGATGAATAACGTAGTCGCAGATGTTTTTTGGCCCATTGGGTCCAACGTAGCTAATATCTTATTGCTTTTTACAGCAGTATGACATGTAGCTAATAAATGTGCATAATAATCACACATTTTACTATACTTATCTGCTACTCTCTCTTGTTGAGATTTAGTCAGCTTTTCTGTTGACATCTTCTTTTTTTTCTTTCTTCCTGATTTCGAATGGTAATTCCACTTCATCAGGCATGTTGTTTAGTACAGCATTGAATAGTCCAATACTGATTCTCACAGGTAGTGTAAGAATTTTAATTGTATTATTTTTTATGTTGTCTATGTTTTTCATATTTTTTATTTAACCTTTCTAGTTTACTTTGAGTTTCACGATATTCTTTCGCAAACTCTTTTGTTCCTGGAATTGGATCGACATCTTTGGTGAGCCAATCCCAGCTCTTTTTAGTTACTATGCCTAATAGAGTGAAACCTACATATTTAATTATGTGGAATAACGGATTCATTATTTATTTCCCTTTCTATTCTGGCAAATTTTGCGTTGACTTTATTTTGTTCATGCACAGTCAAATCAATAAATTGATTAGGATCTTGCTTGAACTGGTTTAAGTCTAACCCAAAATGCTTTGCTAGTGTTAACAAATGACCGCATCTCATACGATTCTTAGCAGTCTCGTATTTATCATATTGTTGGTATGCTACCCCCATTATGTTTGCCATTTGTGTTAATGTTTTTTTCATTTTTTTTCTGATCAGATACAGATGCTTTGCTATCTGAATATCTTCTGTGTTTTTTCTCATATATTTCTTTCGCTGTACCAAAGAGTGATTTTAATACAAACAGCTCTCTCTTTTCGCTGCTTGTCTTTGATGTAACTACTCTTATGGTGTTTGGCTCTTTTGATTTATGATTTAGACGTATAACAACTAAATACCCTTGTTTAGGATATAAGATTGATTGATACGTCATGTGTTCAATATACGGAGTCCACCATTTCATTCTCTCTTGTTGTATAAAGCCACCAAATGGTAGGCTATATACTATTTCAAGAGATCGTTTTAATGGGACTCTCTTGTTTTTGAACCTGTTTTTTAATGTTATCACGTACATTGTTTTCAACCCATTTCTGAAGTTCACAGTATAATCTGTATTTAACTTCGCTATCTGCCATCGCATCTATTAATATTAATAGTTCTTTGGCTTGATTTTCTTTGTCAAACATTATTTGATCTCCATTTTATAAAGTCGCATATTAATATCTTCTAACTTTTGAGATACTCTCATAAGAGTCATATTAATATTCTGTCTTTCTTCGGACTCTCTCATAAATTGTACGACCAGTATTAAGAATAATACAGTCTGTATTAGTAATAATGCTATCATCATGATTGTATTTGTTTCCATATATTTATTGTTTAGTTAACCCCTACGCAAGGCAGGGGCTAACGATTTCTGATTTATTCAACAGTTAATCTTACTGCGATATCCTTTAATAGATTCTCTATGCTTTCAAGTTTTTCATCTTGAGCAATTAATCTATTATGAAGTACTTTAGGTATTAGAATACCAGCTTGTACTTTCTTGACATAATCACTATTCATGTCAATTGGCTTGTTTGTATAGTCAGTCATAGGTTCTCCTATTGTTAGTTATTTTGGGTTAATACCCAATCACTTGTGTTGGGTTATTTACCCTTTCTTTCTTGTTCTTTTCTATATTCAATATCAAATTCTTTTTGTTCTTTGAATCTTATATAGATGTTGTAAGCCGCCATTGAAACGGCAAACAACAGTCCAAGAAATACTATAGTCATTACTATTCCATAGAATATACTCACACTATACTCCTATCTAAGTTAGGTTTAATCATTCTTTCATAGAAAGTCTGATTGTTATACATCACATGGTATCTGTTGTATTCTTGCCACGTTAATGATTCTATAGTTTTATCATGGTTTTCTAATAACCATTTTTCAAACTTATTTTCTTTGTATTTCATCATATAACTCCTTTAGTAAAGTTACTGTTATAAAAACGGCAAGTAAACCCATTAGTATTATACTTATTAACCAAGCAGTCATCATAGTTATTTCATCCTTTTAGTTCTAACAACAAATCTAGTTAGATAATTCTCAAACTTTCTATCATGATTATGTGGTTTCTTTTTAGGTAATGGTACCAATGGTATATCTGATACATTAAATAGCTCTAATTGTATCACCTTTTCATGTGTATTATTATACATACTATCTCCTTTAGTTAGTTATATCAGGAAGTTAATAGATTATTATAAATCAATAATCAGTTGCGTTCCCGATCACTTGTGGCGGGAACAGCAACGATAACATAAGACAATATATTATTAATTATATAAAAAACCTTTTTCCTACTGAAATGGAAAATTTTTTATTAAACATAATCAATAAGAAATTGCTACAGCAATTACAACTGTGAAAGCCAAGCGAAGCTTGACATGAATGATAGGGGTTTTGCTCGAACCCCCAACGAGATAGCAGTAGTAAAATACTAATGAAAGAGGGGGGTTTTGTATTAAACTCCATAACTTTAACAAAAACAACAATAATAGAAAGGTAAATATATGGCAGCACCAATAGGTATATATAAAATGTTATCTACATTTGGTTATGGTATAGCAAGAGCTATTAGACCAAGTAATGTAGCTAAGGGTATTAAAAAGATTACCCCTGTAGCCGTCAAAGAAGCCCAATTTTCTCCAATGGTTACAAAAGGTATAGAGGGAGCTAAGAAAAAGATTTCTAGCGGTTATAGAAGCTTATACGCAGGAACTCTAGGTAGCGAAACTAAACGTAAAGTAACTAGTGGGGTATTAGGAACTTACGCAACAATGTCATTTCTCAATAGAGATGATGACGAAATAGAGGAGTAAACAAATGGTACTAAAGACAAACCTAGCAAATCTAGCCCAAGCTGCAAAAGCAGTAGGCAAAGATGTAGTAGGCATGGTTAAATCTAAAGCTAAGAAACCTGCAAAAATGGTAAGAGAAGCAGGTAGAACTATTAGACGTAACCCTAAAAAATCTGCGGCAATAGGTGCAGCGGCAGCTGGAACTGGCTTCTATCTTTATAATGGCAAAAGAAATGCCTATGAAGAAGATGATATGATGTAATGGATCTAGAAAAACTAGCCGACCAAATTATACAATTATCGCCAGAACAAGCTCAACAATTACAAGTAATTTTAAAAGCGAAAGTAATGCCTGAAGTTGAAAAGCAAAAAGGCTTACTAGATGAGCAAATGCAAAATCCACAAGTAGATCAAATGGCTAGACCACCTGAGCAAACTATGGCTCCACCAACAACTCGAGATGTTGCTTTACGCAGCTTATTGGGTTAATAGGTAATTAGAAAGGAGAAAATCTAATATGCCAATGGTAGGAAAAAAGAAATTTTCATATACAAAAAAAGGCATGGCAGCTGCTAAAAAGTTTGCTATGAAAAAAGGTATGAAAATGAAAAAGAAAAAAGGATATTAAATGCCTAGAGAACGATCAGTTCAAGACTTCATCGATCAGCTAAAAGAAATTTACGCAGAACAAGAAGAACTGCTAAATGATTTTGAAGCTGAGTTTGGCGAATTGTCAGACGAAGATGATGACGATGAAGAATAAACCAAAGCTTGGATCAGGCACACGATTTAAACAACTAACTAGTAAGTTAGCTAAACGTGGTGTTAAGAATCCAAAAGCCTTAGCAGCATATATTGGAAGAAAAAAATATGGTAAAACAAAATTTCAACAATTAGCCGCTAAAGGAAAACGATAACAATAGGGAGACCACATGGCAATCTATAGAAAAATAAATCCAAAATTACTAAGCGACAGAAGTGCATTAATTGATGTAGTTCCAAACTTACCAGTAAAATATGTACCACCAAAAAAATTTAAACCAAAAACTAAAGATGTATTTACTAAAGCTGGTAGTACTGCAAAGTCTGTAATTAAAAAAGGTGTTAAGTTTGGTATAGCAGGTGCAGCTCTTACTGGTGCTGGATATGTTGCAGGTGCAAGAGAAAGAAGATATGAAATGGGTCCTAAAACTGGTGAAGGTAGAAATTTAAGATCTGAAATTATTTATAGTAGATTAGAAGATTTTTAATGACTGAAGAAATTAAAACAGAAATAGTTGATGTAAAGGTTGTTGAAGAAACATCTTTACCAGAAGTAAAATCTAATCTAGGAGGTAAAAGACCTGGAGCTGGGAGACCTGTAGGACCACGTAAACAAAGACAATGGAAGATGGTTGAGCAACTTGCAACCAAGTATCAACAATCACCATTAGATTATATGTTGTCTGTACTTAATTGTCCAAAGACATCACCAGAAAGAAAATTATATGCAGCAGAAAAAGCAGCTCCATTTGTACATCCTAAACTTGCTAACTCAACAAGTAGAATAGGATTTGATGGACAGCTCAATATTAAAGTCAAGTGGGAAGAATAAAACCTACGAAGTTTCTGTAGGCTATAAACCTAGACCATTACAACGACAAGTACACGAATCATTAAAACGATTTAATGTATTAGTTTGTCATAGACGATTTGGAAAATCTGTACTTGCAATTAATGAATTAATTAAAACTGCAACAGAAAAATCAAGATCTAAACTTGCATATATAGCTCCAACCTATAGACAAGGTAAAGCTATTGCTTGGGATTATTTAAAATTTTATACAAGACCACTAATGCAATTTGGTGGTGATCGTAATGAATCTGAATTACGAGTAGATTTATTTAACGAATCACGCATACAAATTTATGGTGCTGATAATGCCGATTCACTTCGAGGTATGGGATTTAATGGTGTCGTACTAGATGAGTATGCAATCATGTCGCCAAGAACTTGGACAGAAATTATTAGACCTGCAATCTCAGATACAAATGGTTGGGTTATATTTATTGGAACTCCAATGGGCCACAATCAATTCTGGGAAGTTTACGATTATGCAAAACGTGGACACAAAGATTGGTTCGGTCAATTATATAGAGCTTCAGAAACTGAAATTATTCCAAGCGAAGAATTAAAAGAAGCCCAGTCTATTATGACTGAGGAGCAATACAATCAAGAATTTGAATGTTCATTTACTGCAGCGGTAAGTGGTAGCTACTATGGTAAACTAATCACAGCAGCAGATAATGATAAAAGAATTTGTGAAGTACCTTACGATACATCTATACCAGTTGAGACTTGGTGGGATTTAGGTATTGGAGATTCAACAGCAATTTGGTTTGTCCAAAGAGTTGGTGAAGAAATACACGTTATAGATTATTACGAAACATCAGGTGAAAGTTTATATCACTATGCTGAAGTTTTAGAGAAAAAAAATTATAACTATAATAGACATGTAGCTCCACATGATATAGTAGCTAGAGAACTAGGTACTGGTAAATCAAGATTAGAAGTAGCTAATGAAATCGGAATAGATTTTGAAATTGCTGCTAAACTTGAAGTAGATCACGGAATTGAAAGTGTTAGAAATACTTTGCCATATTGTTATTTTGATAGAGAAAAATGTAAGATCGGTTTAGATGCCTTACGTCAATATCGAAAACAATGGGATGAAAGAAACCAAGTATTCAAAAATAAACCTTTGCATGACTGGTGTTCACATGCAGCAGATGCATTTAGATATGGGTGTGTGCATAGTCCAATTGATACAAGTCAATGGACAAAACCAATCTATATAGATACAAAATACGTAATATGAAAACTGAACGAGAAATTATAGCAATATTAAATAAAGAAATTAAATCATCTACTGGTTTTATTGGTGGTGAAATAGTTAATAGAAGAAAAAAATCATTAGAGTTTTATTTAGGAAAACCTTTTGGTAATGAAGTAGAAGGCAGATCACAAGTCGTAAGTACAGATGTTTCTGATACTGTAGAAAGTTTATTGCCTTCATTAATGAGAATATTTACTGCTGGTGAAAATGTATTTCATTGTGAACCAGTAGGTGTTGAAGATTCTGAAACTGCTAGACAATGTTCAGATTATTTAAATTATATTTTCTATAAAGAGAACTCAGGGTTTATAAGTTTATATACTGCATTTAAAGATGCACTTATACAACGTAATGGAATTTTAAAAGTTTATTGGGATAACTCACAAAGAACTACAAGAGAAGAATATAAAAGATTAACAACTGATGAATATAATCTTTTAATTAATGATAAAGAAATTGAAATTGCAGAACATAGCGAATATCAAGAATCATTACTAGACCAAGATAATAACGAAATAGATAAAATTACTTATCACGATATCGTAATTAAAAAGACAGAATCATTTGGTCAAGTTAGAATTGAACCTGTACCGCCAGAAGAATTTTTAATTGAACGTCAAGCTAAATCAATTGATCAAGCTAACTTTGTTTGTCATAGAACAAACATGACTAGATCTCAATTAATTGAAATGGGATTTGACAAAGATGAAATTAATAAACTTCCTACTGGTAACTCAATTGATTACTTAGAAGATAATCAAGTAAGATACCAAGAAGATCTTGTTGGACTTAATGATGATGGAGACAAATCATCTGATGAAATTTTAATTCATGAATGTTATTCTAGAATAGATATTAATGATGATGGCAAAGCAGAATTAGTAAAAATATTATTAGCAGGAGATTCTACTTACAAAGCACTTAGTATTGAAGAAGTAGATTCAATGCCATTCGTTTCTATAACTCCTGTAATTATGCCACACAGATTTTATGGCAGATCAGTTTCTGAATTAGTAGAAGATATACAATTAATTAAATCAACTGTAATGAGACAGATGTTAGATAATATGTATCTAACAAATAATAATCGTATTGCAGTACAAGACGGACAAGTTTCATTAGACGATCTATTAACTAATAGACCAGGCGGTATTGTTAGAACTAAACAACCACCAGCTAATGTAATGATGGCTATGAACACTCAACCGATTGGTGATCAAGCTGCAGGATTATTAGGTTATTTAGATGGAGTTAAAGAATCTAGAACTGGTATTACAAGACAATCACAAGGATTAGATCCAAATACTTTAAACAAAACAGCAACTGGTATTAACCAGATCTTAACGCAATCTCAAATGAGAATGGAGTTAATTGCTAGAATATTTGCTGAAACAGGTATTAAAGATTTAGGATATAAAATGTTTGAGCTAGTTTGTAAGTATCAACAAAAAGAAAAAATATTAAAAATTCGTGGGAAGTTTATTCCTATGAGACCATTTGAATGGAGAGATAAAGTTAATGTTACTGTATCTGTAGGATTAGGTACAGGATCTAAAGAACAACAATTAATCTTATTAACTTCAATCCTTGAAAGACAATTACAAGCTATAAACCTTCAACAGAATGTTTACGGCCCAATGGTTAATTTAAGGAACATTTATAATACATTAAAAAAACTTATAGAGAACGCAGGACTTGGTAATGTAGATCCTTACTTTATGGATCCAGATGTGGGACAAGCTCAAATGCCACAGTTACCACCTAAACCTCCAACTGAATTTGAAAAAGTTTCATTAGCTCAAGTACAAGGTCAAAACGAAAGAGAAGTTATCAAAACTAATGTTGAGTTAAAACGTATTGAAGCTGAAATGAGAGCTAAATTACTTGACTATGAACTTCAAATCAAAGAATTAGAGCTTAAATATAATACTAAAATAAATGAGATTGATTTAAAGAACAGATCTATGATAGAATCTCAGAAACTTGCTACAACAAGTGATATATTTAAAAAGATAATGGAAGGACAAAAAGAGTTTTTTAATAATGGACAACAAAATTCCACAATCGAACCTGGATCAACAGATTCTCAGGGGTAAACAAGCTTCTATTTTATTAGAAGAACCCTTGCTGAAAGAAGCTTTTGAATATTTATCTGAATCTTATAGATCAGAAATATTTAAAACTTCATATTCCGACCACGAACAAAGACAAGTTCTTTGGATGGCATTTAATATGCTAGACAAAATTAAAGGACATCTTGTTAGTGTAATGGAGACTGGCAAACTAGCTGCCCATGAGCTAGATAACCTAAAACGTCAATCGTAATAATTACGAAACGATAACCCCAAAGGAGCATATATGGCAGATGATAAATCTGTACAAGGTGCTGCTGCAAAGATACTTGGTTTACTGAATCCTAAAGAAGGACAATCAGCACCAGTACTTAAAGCAGAACCATCAGTAGAACCTGAAGTTAAAACTCAGGAAGTTTCAAATGACAATCAATCACAGTCTGACGAAATTGTTGAAGAAGCCGTAGCTACTGAAAATACAAACGAAGAAAATACAGAACAACCAACACAACAAGAAGAAGTTGAGAAACCAAATCTCCACCGAGTAAAAGTACAAGGTCAAGAGCTTGAGGTTACTCTCGATGAACTTAAGTCTGGTTATTCTAGAGATTCAGATTACAGACAAAAAACTCATCAATTATCACTTGATAAGAAAAATCTTGAAAGTGAAAAAGAGAGTTTACGTCAGACTTATGATTCTCGAATTAAAGAACTAAATAATGCAATTCAATCTGCAGATTTACTCTTTAAAGAACAGTTAGGTGCTACCGATCTTAATCGATTATACGAAGAAGATCCTAGTCATGCGGCTAAGTTAGAGTTTAAAATTAGACAACAACAAACTCGCATTAATGATTTACGTAAAAAAGCTGATGAAGCTTTTCAAAGTGAATTTACTAACTATCTTAAAAAAGAAATAAAACTTGCAGAAGAACGCATACCTGAGTTTGCAGATCCAGTAAAATCTACTGAGTTTAAACATAATGCTAAAAAAGTTTTAAGCGATTATGGATTTAAAGATAATGAAATATCTTCATTAACAGATCATAGATTCTTATTGGTTCTTAAAGATGCCATGCAATTTAAAAACTCTAAAGCACCTAAAGACCTTTCTCCAAAAAAGGTAGTTACTGCTCCAAAAGTTATTAAAGCTGGTATTGCTAAAACAGATAGTTCAGTTCGTGATGTCATAAAACAAAAAATTGGGAAAGTAAGAAAGACTGGTCGCATGGAAGATGCACAGTCTGCTATACTTCAAATGATAACACAAAAAAAATAAGGAAAAATAAATGGCACAACCATCAAATACTTTCGATACTTACGATGCAGTAGGTATTAGAGAGGACTTACAAGATGTGATTTATTCTATTTCTCCAACTGACACTCCTTTTATGAGTTCAGCTGCTAGAGAACAAGTTAAATCAACAACACACGAATGGCAAACAGACGCACTTGCTGCAGCATCAACATCTAATGCTGTAATTGAGGGCGATGAAGCTACTCTTGATGCAGTAACAGCTACTTCTAGACTTGCAAACAAAACGCAAATCATGGATAAAACTGTAGTTATTACAGGTACTCAAGAAGCCGTTGATAAAGCTGGTAGAGCAAGTGAATTAGCTTATCAAATTGCTAAAAAATCAAAAGAACTAAAACGAGACATCGAAGCTACTTTAATGGCTAATCAAGCTAAAGTAACTGGTGATGCTTCAACTGCAAGAAAATTTGCATCTCTTGGAGCATGGGTGTTTTCGAATGACTCATTAGGTACTAGCGGTGGCTCTCCAACAGGAGATGGTACTGATGCTAGAACTGATGGAACACAAAGAGCTTTCACAGAAGATCAGTTAAAAACTGTTATCAAATCTGTATGGAACGCAGGTGGAAATCCTTCAGTACTAATGGTTGGTCCTTTCAACAAACAAAAAGTATCTGGATTCACAGGTGGATCTACTAGATTTGATGCTTCAGAAGATAAAACATTATACGCAAGTATTGATGTTTACTCATCTGACTTCGGTGATCTAGAAGTTGTACCTAATAGATTCTCTAGAGATAGAGATGCGTGGGTTCTGGATATGGACTACTGGTCAGTAGGTTTCTTAAGAGACTTCACTATGTTTGAATTATCAAAAACAGGTGATAGCGAGAAAAGACAGCTTTTAGTTGAGCTTACTTTAATCTCTAGAAACGAAGGTGCTAGTGGACTTGTTGCAGACTTAACAACGTCATAGTATATAACTTGAGGGGGAGAGCAATCTCCCCTTCTTTAACTTTTGTTTGGTCTTTGAAGTCTAAAGACGGAACGAAGCAAACATAGGAAAACAAAATGAGAACATTAAACGACTACTTTTTAACTGCTAGATTAACTGATGTATCAGCTGCTAGTTCAGTTAACATTGCAATACCTGACGATGGAAAAATTATTAAAATTATTTCTGTATTAGGTGGTGCTATCACTACTGCTAACTCAGCTGTAACAAGTGCTATAAATGGAACTACTGTAACAGGTGGTGGATTTACAGTTACTCATACAAGCTCAGCTGCAGGAGACATTGATACTGCTGAACCAACAGCGGCTAACAGTGTTAAAGAAGGTGATTACTTAACTATTACATCAGATGGTGGATCTTCTACGACTCAACCATTAGATATAACAGTTATTATAAGAAGATAATTTTACATTAGGGGGTAGCAATACCCCCTTTTTTAATTTAAAAAGGAAATATATGGCAATTATAAATTATGGTCTAAGACCAAAATCAACATCTAAAGTAGCTATGAGTGGTTCATCCGTTCAAAGTTCTGCAATAGGTGCAAACATACAATACGTAAGATTAGTAGCTGATGCTAACTGTCATTACGAAATTGGTGTTAACCCAACAGCAACAACTAGTACAGTTTATTTACCTGTAGGTGAAATAGAAATTATTAAAATTTCAGAAGGTGAAAAAGTAGCTGGAATTTGTGCTTCTGGAAGTTTATACGTTACATCATTAACTGAGTAATGTCCAAGTTAAGAGACGTTGAGTTTGATGGAGTAGTCCGTTCAGATTATATTAAAGAATCTGATGGTAAACTTACTATTAAACAAACTCAAGATGTTGAGCCTGTTCTTAAAAAGAACAAACAACTTATTACTTTAAATGATGGCTATTCTAAATCTAAAGATTTAAAACGAGTAGCTAGTATTCCAAATATTTGTTTAACCATTTGGGCCAAAGAATACAATGGAACTAATAATTGGTTTGGAATACCAGATGTAGAACGTAAAAAGATTTTAAAGAAAAAATTAAACTCTAATGAGTATAGATATTTTAGAACTGCGGAAGGAAAAATATAATGGCAATTAGTACCTATACAGAATTAAAATCCACAATAGCTAACTGGCTTAATAGAGCTGACCTTACATCTGAAATATCTGATGACTTTATAAAATTAGTTGAAGCTGATCTTAATGCTAAATTAAGAATTAGACAAATGGAACACATTGATACTATTACTATTAATAGTGAAACAGAAACAGTTCCTACAGGATTTATAGCAGTTAGATCATTTTATATTTTATCTGGTGGTACAAAATATCATTTAAATTACATTACACCTGCAAATTTATTTGCTATTAAAGGTGGTTCAACTACTGGTTTGCCAAGAGTTTATACAATTGAATCAGATAATGGGGTAGAACAATTTAGATTTGCTCCAAGTCCAGACACAACTTATACAGGTTACCTACAATACTATAAAGCATTTACACCTTTATCATCTGGCAATGCTAGTAATTATATTTTAGCATCACATCCATCTGTTTATTTATATGGCAGTTTATTTCATGCTGCTAACTTTATTGGCGGTATAGATCAAGCTCAAGTTCAAAACTGGATAGCTATGTATCAAACTGCATTAGAAAGATTAGAAAGTAATGATCAACAAGATTCATTTGGTGGATCTGCTGTTGTACAAAATACCGATGTAGGTACTGATCTTTCATTTTATAGAAGAAAGTAACTATGCAATTAGCATTTGGAGAATGGTTACCTGACCAACCTAAACATTTAAACAAAGGAGCTAACGTAGCTCATAATGTTTATTATGCTTTACAAAGTTATAAACCTTTTAAAAGTTTAGTTAGTTATAGTTCTAATACTATTACTGCAGATTCAAAAGGTGCTGCATCATTTAGAGATGGTTCTAATAATGTTTATAATTTTGCAACTACAAAAGATACTATTTACCAATTAACTGGCGGTTCTTTTACTGAAGTAGGTGCTAAGGGATTATTATTAAATAATTCATTTGCAACTTGCACAATTACAGTTTCTGATTATGCAAATATTGCAGCTAGTAAAACTATTACATTGTCTAAAAATGATGGAACAACAGTAGTATTTACTTCTACTACAGGTTCTCCATCTGCATTAGAATTTCAAATTCAAACAGACAATGCTACCACAGCTACAAATTTAAAAACTACTATTGATAATCATGCAGATTTTTCTGCAACAGTAGTCGGAGCAGTAGTTACAGTTACAAGAGCTGTTGTTGGAAGAAATAATTTAACCAATGTATCTACTGATACTGTAAGATTAACAACAACCAACTTTGTTGGTGGTACTCCATTAACTGGAGGCAATACTGACTTTTTTACATTTACTCAATTTGGTAATTATATTATTGCAAGTAATGGTGTGGATGCACCTCAATATTTTTTATTAGGTACTTCAACTGCTTTTAATAATTTATCTTCAATTGCAACTTCTGGTACTGTACCTACATTTAAAGTATCAGGTATTATAAGAAATTTTTTAGTTACTGGTAATCAACCAAGTAATGTTAATAGAGTTCAATGGACTGGTAATGATGATATTGCTACTTGGGAACTTGGGAAAAAACAAGCAGACTTTCAAGATATTCCAGGAGCTGGTGGTAAAATTGTAGCTATAACTTCAGGTGAAATAGGATATGTATTTAGACAAAATCAAATTGTTCGTATGGACTATATTGGCGGACAAACAGTATTTAGATTTTCCGTTATATCTTCTAATCGTGGTGCTGTATATGGACAGACTGTAACACAAACAGATAGACGAGTTTTCTTTTATGCAGATGATGGTTTCTTTGAAGTTAATGGTGATGCACTAAAAGCAATTGGTGCAGAAAAAGTAAATAGATTTTTTGATGCTGATTTAAATAAAGCTTATACAGATCGTATTGTTGCAGCAATAGATCCATTTAATAACTTAGCTTTATGGTTATATCCTTCTGTTGCTAATTCAAACAATACAACAGGTGTTTGTGATAAATTATTAATTTATAATTATGTTACAGAAAAATGGTCATCAGCAACTGCAAATGCCTCAACAATATTTACACAATTTGTTGGTGCATATACTGTAGAATTAATGGATATTATATCTACTAACTTAGATAATATTAATATTGCATTAGACACAGACTTTTGGAATGGTGGACAATTATATTTAGGTGCTGTTGATAGTGATTATAAAGCTGCTATATTTGCTGGTAATCAATTAGAAGCAGAAATGGAAACATCTGAAATAGAACCTATTCCAGGACAAAGAACTAAAATTACTGGAGTTAGACCTATAGTAGATTGTGCTTCGACAGTAGCTCTTAAAACTA
>Ga0247843_1003370_pt1 | contig 26500 bp, 33 predicted proteins | sample LaCruzMarch2017__FD_192420 | JGI IMG/M metagenome (GOLD analysis project Ga0247843, IMG submission 192420) | Freshwater microbial communities from meromictic Lake La Cruz, Castile-La Mancha, Spain - LaCruzMarch2017_8m | ecosystem: Environmental > Aquatic > Freshwater > Lake | place: Spain... | reverse complement strand
CGATCTTCATGCGCTTCCCCAAAATCCTGGCGCAAGGCGATTTTGCGACGTGCGTCACCGCACCCAGACCAACTCCGTATCCCCGAACTGTGCAAGATCGGCGATCACGGCGCGGCGCGCCGCTTCGCGCACGCCATCTTTCGTCAGCGCAGTGCAGCCGACGACGCGGTCGCCATCGCGCTGGACGGTGATGTCGGGCATGGCGGCGTCGCGCAGGATCGGGCCGCAGGAGATCACCGTCATCGCCACCCGCGTCACCGGCGTCCGCAAGGCCCCGCGCGGCGCGAGCGCGGCGTAGGCCGGCCCCTCTTGCTTGGGGCTCGTGACCTCCGCGACGTAGAGCGGCGCAAGCGCGTCGGCGTCGCCCTTCGCGGCCGGAACCGCCACGAACCGCATCGGCGGATCATCCTCGTCGATGAAGACGATGCGCCAGGCGCCGTCCGGTTCGCGCGTCACGCGGACCCAATCGATGCAATCCTTCTTTTCGGGCGCGCTGGTCGCGGGATCGATCTTGCAGTCGTCCTCGCGGTGCGCCCATAGCCCCTGCGACAGCACGAAGACGCCATCCTGGTCGCCTGGCGCGAACAGCGTCGTCTGCGCCGTCAGCATCGCACAGCCGGCGAGCGTCATGGCCGCGGCCATCGCCATAATCACGCGCATCGCCACTCTCCCGTCGATCCCGAATGCCGTGCTAGAACCCGCACGCCGCTCATCAAGGACCGTCCCATGCCGATGCCCGCCGCCGAGATCGAAACGCTCCTACGCGAGGCGTTTCCCGACGCCGACATCGAGATCGTCGATCTTGCGGGGGATGGCGACCATTACAAGGCGATCATCGCGTCGGCGGCGTTTTCGGGCAAGACCCGCGTGGCGCAACACCAACTCGTCTATGCGGCGCTCAAGGGGCGGATGGGCGGCGTTTTGCACGCACTGGCGCTCGAGACGAAGGTGAAGTGATTACGCCCGATTGGCCGCGCCTCGGCCTTGGCATTTCGGGTCCGCACGCCACGCGCTTCGTCAGCGAGAAAGAGACCGCGCGTCTCGTCCATGCCGCCATCGAGATGGGCGTGACGCTGTTCGACACCGGGCCGATGTACGGAAACGGCGAGGCCGAGCGCCGACTTGGGGTCGCGCTTAAAGGCGTGGCCCGCGACAAGGTGCGCGTCATCACCAAAGTGCGGACTTTTCTGCGGGACGGTTCATCCTGCCCGCCTTTCGAAGTACAGCTGCGTGCGAGCCTGAAGCGACTGGGCCTGAACGACGTCGACGCTTTGCTGTTGCATGGGCCACGCGTTGCAGACGTGTCCCCCGGCGGGCGCGAGGACATTCAAAAGGCGAAGTCTTCAGGCCTCATCCGCCATGGCGGTGTGTGCGCCCGCGACGCTGCGCGATACGCAATCTGGGATAAACCCGATAACGCCGCGCCGTACGATCTGCTGATGACGCCGCTCGACGATCCCGTGCTCATCGCCCGCGCGTCGGAAACCGGCGTCGCCGTGCTGGGCATCGAAACGATGCGATCGCGGCGACGTTTCCGTTTGCCGCGATCGCAGGCCGATCTGTGGTATCTGGCCCGCGACGCACGCGATGCGTTCACGAACGCGCCGCAGCCGTCAGGGCCGGGCCTCCAAGCAGCGCTTTGCCTGCCGGGCGTGCGGGGCGCGATCTTCACGACGACGCGCCCCGCCCACCTTGAAGAAAACGCCCGCCTTGCGGGCGTTATTCCACCGACAGGCTGAAGGCGCCCGTGCGGCCGCCCTGCAAAGCGCTGGTGCGAATGATCACCGAGCCGGAGGACTCGAACGTAAAGTCAACCTTCGCATTCGTGCCGCCCGCTCCGTCGTCATCGCTCTTGATGATCGCAAAGCCCCCTGGCGTCATGGAGCCCACGTCGAGCACCGCGTCGAACGCTTCTGAACGCAGGATGATCGTTACCGTTTCACCTGCGCGGCCGCGGATCGAGTAGTAGTCATAAGCGCGGAATTCATCGAACTGCGCGGAGCGATCCGTCAGTTCGCCCCGCACGACCTGGCCCTTGTTGACCGTCTTGGGACGCGGCGCGGCGCCCGGCGCCGGCAAGGACTCGAACTTCAGTGTGAAATCGCCTTTGGCGTCCTTGTCGAAGCCGATCACACGCACCGTATATTCGCCGTCCTCCGGAAGGATCGCCAGGAGACGCGCGTTCTTGTCGCCGCCGCTGTCGTCATCCGAGGAAATCGCTTCGAAAGTTCCCCCGGTCGTGCGGCCAAGCTCGATCATCGAGTCAAATGCGCTCGCTGCCGTGGAAAGTGCGATGCGGTCTCCTTTCTTCCCTGTGAACGTGAAGGGCGCATAGAGCTTGTCGCCGTCTTCCAGACGCCCGCCGCCGTCACGCAGGGAGCCGTTGACGGCGGCGCCGATGGTGATCGGGGTCGCGGTGGGCGTGGGCGGCGCGACATACGACGCGACGCGGAGCGAATAAGGCCCCATCATGCCCGCGTTCAGCGCGTTCGCGCGCACGGTGTAGATGCCAGCCTCAGCGGCAGTGTAGCGGATGCGCGCATCCTGGCCGCCGGCGCCGTCATCGTCGGTGACGCTGGACGTGAAGGCCGAACCCGTCCCCGTGCCAAGCAAAAGGAAGGAATCGAACGCCGAAGAGCTCATCACGATCTCCACGCTCTGGCCGGCGTTCAGCCGGAGCGAGAAGTCGTCATAGGCGCTCTGGTCCTCGGACTTGGGGTCGTCAGCCGTCAGCGCGCCCGACAACGTCTGGCCGACATTGATGGAGCGCTGCGCCTGGGCGTGGACCGGAGCAGCGAAGGCGAGCGTCATGGCGCTCGCGGCGGCGAGAAGACCGAGCATCTTGTTCATGGACTGAAACCCCTGCGGAGGCGTCGAAACGCCGACGCGGCGTTCTAGGCTCTCCTACCCGAAACCTTGACCTTACAAGTTGGACAGGTTGAAGGCGGAACCACGGCGCTTGATGGTCGCACCCCCGCCGCCTACGTGTTAAAATCCAAGCTCTGGAGCCTCTTCATGACCGACGCCGCCCAAGACCGAATTAAGGCCCTCGTGGAGGGCGTCGACGTGGTCCTTTTCATGAAAGGCGTGGCGTCGAGGCCCCAGTGCGGATTCTCGTCCACCGTGGTCCAAATCCTCGATCACCTCGGCGTCGACTACCAGGATGTGGACGTGCTGGCCGACCCAGCCATACGCGAAGGCGTCAAAGTGTTCTCCGACTGGCCTACTGTCCCTCAGCTTTACGTCAAGGGCGAGTTCGTGGGCGGATGCGACATCGTCCGCGAGATGTTCGAGACGGGTGAACTCAAGCCATACCTCGCCGAGAAGGGCGTACTGGAGGCCGCGTGAGCCCTAAGGCCGACTGGGATCGCGCGCCAATCGCCAATCCGTTACGGGTCACCTGAAAATCCTCGAAGATTTCCATCGCTTGGTCGCACGCTACAGTCGAGTGTTCGCGCGACGACGGCCCGTTCCGTTGAAATGCAAGTTCAAGCGGCGCCCCAATCTGGCTGGCGACGAACGCCTGCATGCGTGCTGCATCCGCCTTTGAAGCGTCGAAGCAGCACCGCGCGGGCTCGATGCCTGGAAAAAAAGCGCAGCCGTTCAGGCATCAATAAGGGATCGAAAGACCGCAGCGCCTCCAGCCCCCCGCACATCCAAGTCGTGGGGAAAATCGCTGGGCGCGGCGTATTCAAGCTGCCCGCGGAGCGTGCGCCCGCAGCCTTGCTCGTCACAGGCCTGCGCCGCCCAGACGGAGATTGGCCCAAGTCCACGCGTACACAGGATCACGCGAACACAGGAGCATGCGCACACAGGAGCATGCGCACACAGGAACGCGCGAACATCATCTTCGCCGCCGTCGTCGCCGTTCCGTGGAAGATCACCCGCTCAATGGCCCTCAGCGCGTGCGTCGTGATGCTGCCGGAGCTCAGCCCGCGGCTGCGGCGAAGCGGCTTACTTGCCTATACTCCGGTATCGCCAAAGCGCTCCTTGATCCGGGAGAGATCAAGTGTTCTTACCGTCGATGCGCTCTCGCGCACATTGGAGAGATCCCTGCGATCGGGCTGCCGCGCCACAACGTCCCCCAAGACACCCTCTGAGATCAGTTTCGGACCGCTGTCGGTAAAGAAGCCTTCCAATCCGTAGAAACTCGATCAAGCTGTAACGCAGGGAGAAGCGCCAATGCCTGCGATCAGCCACGCCGACTATGTTCGCCACGACGCGTTGGGTTTGGCGGCGCTCGTGCGCCGCAAACAAGTGAGCGCCGCTGAACTGCTTGACGCTGCCCTCGCGCGGCTCGACGCGGTTAATCCGAAACTGAATGCCGAGGCGTTTAGGTTCGTGGAACTCGCGGCCAGGCAGCTTTCTGAAGGCGTGGGCGAAGGTCCTTTCGCGGGCGTGCCCTTCATGACCAAGGACCTCGCGGTCATGGTGGCGGGGGCCCCGCTCTCGTCGGGCAGCCGGGCCTGGAAGGACAATGTCTCGAGCATCGATAGCGTGATTACCGAGCGCATCCGCGCGGCGGGCCTCGTCATCTTCGGCTCCACGACCTCGCCCGAACTCGGTCTGACCTCGACGACCGAAAACAAGGTGCAGGGAGACACGCACAATCCCTGGAAACTGGGGCGCATCGCCGGCGGCTCGTCGGGCGGCGCGGCGGCCGTCGTGGCGGCGGGCGTCATTCCGATGGCGCAGGCGAGCGACGGCGGCGGCTCGATCCGCACGCCTGCATCGTGCTGCGGTCTGTTCGGGCTGAAACCCTCGCGCGGCCGCATGCCGATGGGGCCGCTGCGCACCGAAAGCTGGAACGGCATGAGCGTGGTCGGCGTGGTCTCGCGCAGCGTCCGCGACAGCGCGGCGTTTCTCGACGCAACCGCCGGCATTGAACTGGGCGCACGCTACGACGCGACGCCCGCGCCCGGCGGCGGGTTTCTCGCAAGCCTCGCCTCCGCACCGGCAGGCCTGCGCATCGCGCTTTGGACGAAGACGTGGAATGGCGAGGCGATCCATCCCGAATGCGTCGCGGCCGCCGAAGCCGCCGCAAAACTCTGTGAGAGCCTCGGTCATCGCGTTGACATCGTGCAGCCCCCGGTGGACGGCGCAGCGCTGGCGGCGGCCTTCGCGCCGATCCTGATGACGAGCGTGGCGAAGGATCTTGAGGAACGCGGCCGCGCACGCGGCAGCCCCGTCAGCGACGACGAAGTCGAGCCCCTGACCGCCTTTTATCGCGCGCGCGCCGGCGAAGTGCGCGGCATCGACTTGCAGAATGCCATCGCCGTGCAGCAGCGCGCCGCGATCACGCTCGCGGGCTTCATGCAGAACTACGATCTCATTCTTACGCCAACCCAGGGCACGCCGCCGCCGAAGCACGGCGTCCTCTCGCTCTCGCAGGCGGACTTCTCCCAGTACGGCCGCGACATCGGCGCGTTCGGCCCCTACACTGCGCTCGCCAATCACACCGGCCAACCGGCGATGAGCGTGCCGCTCGCCATGAGCGAGGACGGCGTGCCCATCGGCGTCATGTTCACCGCCCGCTATGGTGCTGAAGCGACGCTGCTCAGCCTCGCCGCCCAGCTGGAAGGTACGCGGCCCTGGAAAGACCGGCTGCCCGACCTCTAAAGCATCATCTGACCATTCGATCGCCGTGGCGATCGAATGGTCGGATGAGGATGCTCTACACGTATGATTCTAGAGAAACCTTATCAGATCTCGCAATTGCGGCTGCGATTGCGAAAGATCGGATTTTGCTCTTGCCGAAGGACTCAGCCTGCTCAAGCGCGGGCCGAGGCGAGGACTACGCCGTCTCCCGGCGCGCCTTCGCTGGCTTGGCGCGCACCGCCGCCGGCGCCTTCTTGCCAAGACCCATCCGCTTGGCGAGATCAGACCGCGCCTGAGCGTAATTCGGCGCCACCATCGGATAGTCGTGCGGCAAGCCCCACTTTGTCCGGTATTCATCCGGCGTCATGTTATAGCGTGTGCGCAGGTGGCGCTTCAGCGACTTGAACTTCTTGCCGTCTTCCAGACACACGATGTGATCGTTCGTGATCGATTTCTTCACCGGCACCGCAGGCGCGCGCGCCTCGATGTCAACCGTTTCAGTGAGCCCAGAAAGCCCTTTCAGCGAACGGTAGATCGTTTCGATCACGCCCGGGAGATCATGGGCGGGCACGGAATTGGCGCCCACATAGGCCGAGACGATCTCCGTCGTCAGTTCGACCAGGTCCGGCCGGGTGTCCATGTGCTGTCCTTCATTCGCAAAGCTTATAGATGCAGAGTAGGCGCGATCCACGGTGATATAAAGATCAAAAGCTGGCGCTTTGCTGCAAAACCGGGTTAACGGCCAGTTTTCATCAACAAATCAGGGGCACCCGCCCGCCGATGACATATCTTATCGCGCGAACACAAAGATGAGCACCAGAAGCGCCGCCGGGATCGTCAGAAGCCAGACAGCGTCGGTCGCAATGCGCAGGGCCGGTCGGTCGGAGGCGGCGAGCAACAGATCGGCCCAGCGCCCGAGTCGTGCGGCCCCTGCAGCCTCAAGGCGGCGCCAGAAAAGATGGAGACGCTCGGTCGTCGCGCCGAGCCCTTGCATGAGCCGCCACAGGGGGCCGTGGATCAGCGCGTCGATATCGGCGATGTCGGAGGGCGTATCATCGGGCGCATAGAGTTTGCCCACGAGCGCCGCGAGAAACGCAATTCCCGCGAAGGTCGCCAGCTGCACGTGCACCACCAGCCGGCCCCAGTCGTAGGGCGAGAACGTGACCGGATCCGGCGGCAGGAATGCATAGAGCCATCCCGGCGCAACGCCGATGCCAACGATCAGGACCGTCGCCGCCAGCATGGCGAGATGCGGTCCGCCAAAGGTCGAGGGCGGCTTGGGCTTGTCACGCGTGGGCGCGAAAAAGGCCGCATAGGGGATCTTCACCGCTGTATGAGCGACCGCCGCGCCGGCGGCGGCGACCAGCGCAAAATAGATCAGCGTCGCATCATCGCGCGCGAAGGCGTCGAAAACGAGCGAAAGCGACGCAAAGCCTGCCGTGAACGGCGCGCCCGCGATTGACAGCGCAGCGACGCAAGCCAGTCCGGCCGTGACCGGCATGGAGGCCGCCAAGCCGCCGAGCCTGGAGGCGCGTGTCGTGCCGGTCCGCTCAAGCACTGCGCCAAGCGCCATCGCTAGGAGCACGAACGCGAGCGACGTCGCCATCGCATGCGCGGCCGCCGCCGCCGCCGCCAGCGGCGAACCAAGACCAATGCACGCCACGATGAAGCCCATCTGCGCGGTCATGCCGTAAGCGAGCGCACGTCGCAGGTCGTCCTCCGCCATGGCGTGCAGCGCCGGCGACAGGCTCATCGCGACGCCGATCCACACAAGTGCGGGCTCGCCGGCGAAGCCGCGCGCCAGTCCGTAAGCGCCCAGCATCGCCGTAAAGACCAGCAGCGCCGCCGAGCCAGCCGCCGACCCGCGCGGCGCAGCGTCTTTCAGCCACACATGCGCAATGGGAAACCCCGCCTTAACGCCGAGCGCGACGAGGATCAGGAACCCTTCAGGCGTCTGCGCCGAGAGCCGTTCGAAGTCCGCAGAGCCTTGCTGGGCGATAGCGAACGCCGCGCCCGCGAGGAACAGCACGCTTGAAAGCGCCTGCCATCCGAGAAGCCGCTGGCCCGCCGCCTTGGCTGCGCCGTCTGGCCGCGAAAGCAGGAGCGCCGCCGCCGCAAGCGCCGACAATTCCGCCAGCGCCACGAACGCGACGAAGTCCCCTGCGTATACTGCGCCCAACGCCCCGCCCGCATGCACCAAAAGCGCGGCCTCTTCTTCCCGTGACCGCGCGCCGCCGCCGTGCAGCGCCAGCATGATCGTCACAAGCGCGAAGATCATGCCAAACGTCTGCGACAACGCATCGAGACGCAACGGCGCAACCTCAAGCCCGATCTGCGCAAATGCGCCGTGCTCTCCAAACGACGGCGTGAACGCGAGCGCGAGCGCCGCCAGCGAGGCCGCCAACGCGATCCAACTGCGCCACTGCGCGGGCGTCACAAGCACCAGCGCCGCGCCGAGGAGCAGGGCGAAACCTGGGTTGAACGAAATGCTCGTCATGCGTCCGCCGCCTTGTGGCGCAGCAGACGCACCAGGCGTCCTCCCGCGAGCACCGAGACTGCAGCGATAAAGCCGGCCGCGGCGTAGAAACCAGCCTCTTTCTCAAATGCAGGCCCGAGACTGTTGCGCGGCCACACGAACTCGACGCCGATCGAGACGGCGCCGATGCCGCCGACACCGGCGACGACGGCCCAGAGGGGGATTTTTGGCATCACGAACTTCACGGCGCCGCTCCTTGAAGATCGCCTAGGAACGCGACGATCGGATTGAGCCAGACCAGCAGCAGAAGCGTCGAAAGCCCCGCAATCGCCGTCGGCAATATGATGAGCACGGGCGCGCCGTCGGGCGAGGCGAACTGCCCATTTCGTTCGGGTGCAAAGAGCGCCCGCGCAATCGGCGCGACGAACGCCGCAAACGCGATGAGCGAGCCTGCAGCCACCACTACGCCGAGCCAGTATTGGCTATGGTCCGCCGCCGCAATCATCAGCCATAGCTTAGGCCAGGCGCCTGCCAATGGCGGCGCGCCCGCAAAGCTGAGGGCGCCAAGCGCCAGCGCCGCGAATATCCAGGGCATTTTGCGGCCCAGGCCATCAATCTCGTCGATCTTCGTGCGCCCGGTCGCAGCTTCAATGGCGCCTATGGAAAAACAGAGTGTCGCTGTCGCGGTGCTATAGGCGACCAGCTGGATCGCCGCAGCGAACCAGCCCGCCGCAAGCCCTTCCGCACGAGCGGGACCTAGCATGGCGCCCGCCGTGACGCCGGCAAGCTGGGCTACGCAAAGATAGGCAAGGCGCTCGCCGAGATCGCGCCGCACGAACGCCGCGAGCGACGAGCCCACCAGCGTGATCGCCGCGAGCACGATGACGCCGAGCGCTGCGATCCGCGCTTCCGCCAGCGCTTCGCCGAAGACGTGCGCGGCAATCCGCAGCACGCCGAAACCGCCAACACTCGCCGCAGTCACGGCGAACACGAGCGCGCTGGCGGGCGCATTGGCGAGCGAAGTCGCCGTCATCCAGCGGTGGGCGGGAAACAATGCGGCCATGCCGATGCCGAGCACGTAGAAAACGAGCAGGACGTTCGCCACCGTCGGCCCGATGCGGCCCGCGAGAATGCCGCCCTCGGCGAACGACAGCGTATCGGCGACCACGCTCGTCCACACGATCGCCGGCAGCAATGCGCCCATCGCGAGCGCGAGCGTCAGCACGAGATAGTAGCCTGCCGCGCGACCACTGCGGGTGTCGCTGCGATGGCCGAGCAGCGGGAATGTTGCGATGACGAGCCCTTCGTAGAAAACAAAGAACGTGAAGAGGTTCGCGGCCAACGCAACGCCCATGGTCATCGCCAGCGCCAACGCCGCAAACGCCATGAACCGCGTCGGCGCGGGATCGCGCGTAAGCCGCATCCAGCCGACGGTGTACATGGCGCACAAGGCGGCGAGACTTGAAGCGAGCAGCGCGAAGACCGCGCCCAGCCGGTCGGCGGCAAGCGCGAGTTCGAGCCCCGGCAGCGGTTGCGCAAGCACCAACGATTCAGACTCGCCGCGCGCGATCGCACCCAAGATCATCGCGCAGACGACAGCCAGCGCGACCGCTGCGGCGATGTGGATCACGTCGCGCAAACCGGGCGGGCGGCTGAAGGTCGCTACGAGCGCCGCGTGCGCAAGCGGGATAGCCAGCGCAAGCAGCAGGAGATTGGGCAGCGTCATGGCGCGGCTGGCCCCGTCCGCGCGCTTGCGGCCATTCGTGCGGCGTCGAGCGGCGCCGTGGCGTTCCAGCCGAACAGGACGGTCGCCAGCACCGCGACAGCGAGCGCCGGCGCGAGCGCATACGCCGTGCGCGGCGCAACCTTGAACGCGAGTGCGCGATTACGGAAGTAGAGCCGCTCCACGATCTGGCCAGCCACGAAGACCGCAGCGAACGAGGACGCCACGATAGCCGCCGCCGCCCAGAACCAGCCGCGCGCAAGCGCAGCCTCAATCGAAAGCCACTTGCCGAGAAACGACGCCGTGAGCGGCGCGCCTGTCATGCCAAGCGCAGAGATGGTGATCGCCGCCGCCACGAACGGGTGAGACTGGCCGAGACCATCGAGCGTCGTCATCGGCGAAGCGCCGCCGTCCGCGCGCGCGGCGGCCGCGCCGACGATGAGCGCCAGCGCCGTCATGGCTCCCGCGGCAGCCACGAAAAGCGAGGCGATGAGGCCGTCGTCTCCGCCGGCGGCAAGCCCGATCAGGGCGCAACCGAATTGCGCCGTCAGCGCATGCGATGCGAGCCGTCGTGCATCGGTTGCGCCGATCGCCTGCAGGCCGCCGGCGAGCAGGCTGACCGCTCCTAGCGCCGCAACCCCATACGCGAAAGCCTGCGCAAGCTCCGCCGCAGCGAACGCCTGCGTTGCGCCAAAGACCCTGACCAGTGCGATGAATCCCGCCATGCGCAGCAGGATCGCCACCAGCGGCGCAAATGCGGGGGCGACGCGCGAGGCGCTTGACGCTACGCCTGCGTGCAGCGGCGCAAGCCCGGCGAAAGCGGCGAGCGCGCTTATGAGCAGCGCAGCGCCCAGCCAGGCGCCGCTCGCGCCGCCGGGCGCCGCAATGCGTGCCGCGATCTGGGTTATGTCGAGCGACGCGCCGGATGCGGCGTGCAGCAGCGCCACGCCCGATAGCGCCACAGCGCCGGCTCCGAGTGCGACGATCACCGCGCCAAAAGCAGCCGTGGCGGCGCGCCTGTCCTGCTCCAGAGTGAGCCCGGTAAGCGCCGCGCCCGCGAGGGTCGCGGTTTGCAGCAGCAGCACCATGCGCAACAGATCGCGTTCCAGCATGGCGCCTAGCGCCGCGCCGATGAGCACAAGTCCGAGCCCCAGCGCGATGGCGCGCGTGCGGCGGGGAAAGTCCCGCGGCGCAAGCGCCAGCGCAGCAGTCCCCGCAGCCGCCGCGACTACGGCCCCGACGGCGACCGCACCGGCGCCGAGCGGATCCACCGATGCCAGCGTCGCCCCGCCCAGCAAGCGCGCGACAAGGGCGACAGATAGCGCTGCGACGCCGCATGCGATCGTCGCCGCTATTGCGTTCGCGATGCGTCCCGCGGGCGCCGCGGTGAGCACAACGCCGACGACGAGCGGGCCAAACAGCAGCCAAGCATCCGCATGCCGCCAAAGGAACTCCAGCGTGTTCACTCGCCCCGCTCCGCGCGGTCATCGGCGTCTTCGGCGAGGCGCAGGCCTCCTGCGTCCACGCCGCCGAACCCCTCGCGCACTCGCACGAGCAGCGCCAAGCCAAGGGCCACGCCGCCAAGCATCACGAGGCTCGCGGCCGTCGCACCGCCGACCAGGGTCGCGTCGCTGCGGGTCAAAGCGGCCAATCCCGCGCTAGCGGCGATGGCTGCGATCGCTGCGCCGAGCAGCCGCTTGACGAGATCGCGCGATAGCGCCGCCTGGGCGAGCCCGGTCACCAAGGCGATCGTGAGCAGCGGCGCGTAGGCGCGGGCGGCGAGGTCAGCGATATCGATCATGGCGCATCGTCCAGCGGCGTCGCGCGAGCGGCGAAGCAGACGAAGACAAGCGCGCCGACGGCGGCGACAGTCATGAACGCCGCAAGGTGCACGAGCGCGCCGCCGATCGATATGGGGCGCCCGGCAATCTGGACGACAATGAAGTCAAACACGCCCCCCGTCGCCGCGAACACGCCGGCGCCGACGCCGAGCGCGACGCCCCAGGCGGCGGCGCTGCGGAGCACGGCTGGAGGAAACGCCTCAACGGCGTGCGTCACGCCGCCGATGATGACGGAAAACGCAATCGCGGCGGCGAGGATGAGCCCGGCCTGCACGCCGCCGCCGCGCGGATCCCCGACGAGCGCGAGTACCGCCAGCAGCACGAGCAGCGGCGTCATGCGCTTGCCCAGCACCCGGGCGACCGATTGCGGGCCGCTTCTCACGGCGCGCCGTCCTTGTCGGGCCCGAACAGACCGCGCGCTCCGAAACCCGTGATCGCCAGCACGCCCGCGCCCACGGCGGCGAACGCAGCAAGCGCGATCACGAGATCAGCGCCGCGCGGCGCGTCGAACGACGTGACGACGCTCGCCGGCGGGAGCCGCATCGGCAGCGCCGGCGCGTTAGGCCACGCCAGCAGCAGAGCTATGGTGCAGAGTGCGACGGCGGCAAGCGCAAGCGGCGGAGGTCGCAGTGCGAGCGTCGCCATCTCGCCGATCGCGCCCCCAGACGCCAACGTCAAGAGCGCCGCGAGCAGGCCGGCCGCGATGGCCACAGCGCCCGCTTCAAAAAGCCCGACTGCAATGACCACGAGACCGGCGAATAGGGCGGCGACGGCGAAAGCGAGCGCCATAGCCAGACGCGTCCGCGCCAGAGCGCCCCCCCCCGCGGCCGCGCACGCCACGATCGCTGCTGCAAGTCCTGCGAGATCGCCCGTGCTCATCGACGCGACTCCGGTTCGACGCCCGCGCGGTAGGCGGCGTGCAAGATGAGGTGAGAGAGCGCAGGGCCGGTGACCGCGATCGCGGCGGCGAGCACCGTCAACCGCAGCGCCACGTCGATGCGCCAAGCGTCGACCGCCACAGCAGCGAGCAACAACGGCGCCCCCCACGATAGCGCGCGGACCGCGTGTGCGCGTGCGAACGCATCCCGAAAGCGCACCGCGCCGAGCGCGCCGCCCGCTACCAGAAGCACGCCGCCCCCCGCAAGCAACGCCGCAGCCACAAAGCGCACCATGTCATCGCCGGCTGTCATCGCACGTCGCCTTCAGCGACGCCCAGAGGCGCGTACAAGTTCTGCTTGCGCAGCGACTTCAGCCCCGCCGCGAGCAACGCCGCCCCGATCAGAACAATGGCGAGCGCCGCATCAATCCAGCGCGGGTCGATGTCGTGCAGCAGCGCTGCAAACAAGGCCGCGCACACAACGAGACCTTGCATTGCAATGAGCCGGTCGAAGGGCGTCGGTCCCGCCGTAAGCCGCACCAGCAAAAGGCAGCAAGCCGCCGCCAACGCGACAACAAGACATGAAGCGATCATGCTTTGCGCGCTCCTGCGCCGCCCGCCGCGCCGCCGGCCGCCCGGTGCTCAGTGATCTTCAACGTCGCGACGTCGGCCGCCGCTTCATCGAAAACATGCACAAGTGCGCTTCCGACATCGGCATCGACGACCAGCACGCCGGGCGAAGCGCTCAAGGATTCAAGCACATCCGCCAGCGCGTCCGCGCTGTCGGGTTGCAGCTTCAAGCGCACGTATCCGGCGCGTCGGCCTCGCCCGGCGAACACCGATGCAATCATCCCGACCGCCGCCGCGGCATCCTTCGGCCATCGCGCCAGCCCGTAGGCGAACGTTGTCGCGGCGCGCGCATACCCTCGCAGGCTCTCGCGATCAAATGCGCCGATACGAAGGCCCGCCAGGGCCGCCGCCGCCACCGCGAGCGCGCCCAGCCCCAACGTGACAGGCGCAGGCCACCCGCCAGCAGCGGTCGCCGCAATCCAGATAGCGAAAAAGACGACGATGAGGCTCACGCCAGACTAGCTCCTCCAAGGCCCCACCCATCGATAGGCAGTCCCTAGCGTGAGTCGCGGGCTTGGCGGGTCAATTGCGGCGACCAAAGACCAGCGCAGCGCTTCGGCGCGCCGGCATGAATTCGAGTTCGAGATCCGACGGATCGAGTGTTTCAGCGTCGGCGGCGGTCAAGCCGCTTGTCAGCGACCAGTTCCAGTAGCGCAGGACAGTCTGCGCCTTGGCCGTGGCGAGAAGATCGTACACATACATCACGCGTCCGAAGTGGCTGGTCCGCGAATCGGGGTCGTTCATGGGCCGACGCAGGCCGTTCCAGAGCGCACGCAGCGAATCGCGCTTCAGGCCGGTCGCCTTGCACAAGACCGCGATGCCCTCGCCGCCGCGGTCGGACAGAATTTTCGCGCCTGTCTGCGGGCGAATGCCTGAAAGATGGGAAATTTCCTCGATGAGCGGGCGGTCGATGCCGTGAACGCCGGCTGCGATGGCGTTCTCGAGCGACCCGAAGGGACTGCGCGCGGCGGCGGTGCGACTGCGTTGACGCCGTTCGAGCAGCGCAATGGCCTTGCGCGTTTCGGAATCGGCCCACTTTTCACTGGCGGCCATCTGAAAGAGGTCGGCGAGTTCGTCGCACAGCACGGCGCGATCGACGGCGAAGCGACGCAGGATGTTCACGCGCGTGTCGTGATCCGACCACCAGAACATCGTCAGCGCCTGGGGGGGGCTGGCTTCGAGCCGCTTGGCGAGAAGCCCGGCGATAAGGGGCGTCTTACGCGACTGCAGGACTGCGGACTCCACCGCACTGTAGCTCAGCTTTGCACCCCCGTTGCGAAGGACCGCCTCAATCACCGCAAGCTCGCCGGTGCCGATCAGCGCTTCACACACGAGCGGCCCGAGAGATCGGCGTGCGGCGATCGCAAGCCAGTGCGCCGGAACCCCGCCGCGAATCGTCGCCAGAAGGTCGGAATCATCGAACGCTGACGATGTTTCGAGAAGGACCCGCGCCACACTGATATCGTCCCGCGCGAGATACCGCAGCAACATCTTTGGCGCATCCGCCAGTAATGCGAGGCGCTCCGCGCAGCGTTCGCGCAGTTCTGTGCTCGCCACACGCAGGAGCCCGACCAGAACATCGGCCGCGAGTTCGCGTTCGTGGGCGGGAATGCGGGTGGCGGGCCAGCAGACGATGTCGCTCAGTCGCTGGATGAGAAACACCCTCGACTTGAGAGACTGCTCGAACGAGAGAGTCAACGTCTCGTCGAGATCAACCGCCGGAGAGAGCGAATCCACCATCCGCACAACTTGGCGCTGGCTCCGTTAACCGATCGTCAACAACAGCGCCGACGACGACCTTCGCAGACCGTCCGCCGGGGGCTATAGCTCTGCGCGTGAGCAACGTCCCCGATCCGCCTCCGCCGACGGCCGAAACAGGCAGCGACGGCTTCAAACCGGGTCGGGAGATTCTGGCCTACTACACCGTTGTCGCACTGTACTTTTTCGCGTTCGGCCTGCAGGCAGTGGTGTTTCCCTCGCTTGTTACATTCGTGCTCAATGAAGACGCGCACCGGCTGGGCCTTGCGCAGATGGCGCTTTCCGCCCCCTTCTTCGCCCTTCTACTCTTCGGGGGACTGCTGGCGGAGCGGGTGCGGGCCGGGCGGGCGCTTTTCATCCTGCAACTGGCGTTCGCTGCGCCGCCGCTCGCGCTGGCGGCGGCGGCATATGCGCATGCGATCACTTATTCCGGCGCCATCGCCTATGCGGTGCTGATGGGCTCGCTCGCGGCCTTCATGCTGCCGGTGCGAGATGCGGCCCTAAACGGGGTGGTTGCGCGGGAGGCCGCCCGCGGCCGCGTCGTTCCGCTGACGCGCGCTGCAGCCACCGCCACGGCGGTGCAACTCGGCGCGCAGATCGCGGGGCTCCTTACAGGCGCGATGGCGCAGAAGGATCCGGGGCCATTTCTCGTCATTCAGGCAGTGGCTGTCGTTCTGTCGGCGGGCGTCGCCCTGCTTCTGCGCGGCGAAAAACCGGTCGTGGAGGCGCGCACAATGGGCGCCGCGTTCAGCGATATCGGCGCGGGGCTCCGCTATGCGTTCGGCGATCGCGTCATGGGTCCGATGCTTTGGACTGCCGGCTACATCGGCGTGTTCATCATCGGCTCCTTCCAGGTCCTGTTTCCACTCATCGTGCGCGACACCTATGGCGGCGGCGCGGAGGAACTCGGACGCCTGCTCGCGACATTCTTCGGCGCGTCGTTCGTTTCGGCGGTCATTGTCGGGCGTCTGCCGTCGCTTCGCTTTCCCGGCCGTGCGCTGCTTATCTCGCACTTGCTGGCGGCGATCATCCTGGCGACCTTCGCCATCGAGAAGCCGATGTGGGCGTTCACCGCGCTGGTCATCGTGTGGGGCCTTGTCGCGGGCGTGACCATGTCGACGAGCCGCACCATCACGCAGGCGAGCGCCGACCCTGCCTATCTCGGCCGGGTGCTGGCGATCTATTCGATGGGCTTCATGGGCGGCGCGCCGATCGGTTCATGGCTGATCGGGCAGACCGCCCACCACTTCGGACTGCCGGCTGCCTCTGTTGTCCCGGCGATCGGACTGGCGGCGGCTGCCGTCACGCTGGCGGTGTTCAGCCCGATCTGGAAGATGCGAAGGCTGGTGTAACGCCTATTCGAACGCGCGCTTGCTCCACCATGGATAGAAGTCCGGCATGTCCTTGGACACCTTGTCCGGGTAGCTCGGCGTGCGTTTTTCGAGGAAGGACATCACCCCTTCCTTCGCGTCGGCCTGCTTGCCGCGCGCGAAGATGGCGCGGCTGTCGATCTTGTGCGCTTCCATCGGATGATCGGCGCCGAGCATGCGCCACAACATCTGGCGCGTGAGCGCAACGGAGACGGGCGCGGTGTTGTCAACGATCTCGCGGGCGATGGCGTGGGCGGCGGGGAGCACATCTTCGGCGGCATGGAGTGAGCGCACGAGGCCGCGTTCCTTTGCTTCCGCCGCGGAGAACACGCGGCCTGAATAGCACCACTCCAGCGCCGTCGACGGCCCGACGAGACGCGGCAGAAACCACGACGAGCACGCCTCCGGCACGATGCCGCGCCGCGCAAAGACAAAGCCGAACTTCGCGTCGTTCGACGCGATGCGGATATCCATCGGCAGCTGCATCGTCACGCCGACGCCAACCGCCGCGCCGTTCACCGCCGCAATTACGGGCTTCAAAGATTCAAAGATGCGCAGCGTGAGGCGGCCGCCGCCATCACGCAGATATTCGAGGCTTTCCTTTTCACCGCGTTCGGGGCGATCGTCGCGCGCTTCATAGTCGAAGGTCTTGGCGCCGGCGCCGAGGTCTGCGCCGGCACAGAACGCGCGGCCTGCGCCGGTGACAATGACCGCCCTCACCGCGTCGTCGGCGTCCATCTGGTCGAAGGCGGCGATCATGTCGAGCATCATCTGGCCGGTGAAGGCGTTCATCCGGTCTGGCCGGTTGAGCGTCAACACCGCGACGCCGTCGGCGATGTCGAGATGGCAGGTTTCGAAGTCGGTGTGCGCGCCCATTATGCTGCTTCTCCAGTTTGCAACCACTGGAGCGCTGTGACGCTGCGTCGGTCAACTGCAAACCGAAACGGCGACGCCCGGAGGCGCCGCCGTAGGGTTTTCATCTGCGGCCGATGCAACCCTTACTTCTTCGACGGAACGAGGCTGTCGACGGTCGACTGCCATTGCTCACGGTAGCGAAGCGCGCCGTCCTGACCGGCCTTGGCCTCCGCCACCCGCGCCGCGAGCTGGGCTTCCATCGTGCGCACCTCGGTGATGCGGCAACTATGCTTGTTCTGGAAGTCCGCCAGGTAAGTGTTGACCTTCTCGGTCTGCGCATTGATCGCCTTCTGGTCCACGGTGCGTCCGCGCTTCAGTGCGGCGGCTTCCGGCAGGACCGGCGCTTCCGGATAAGCCGGGCAGGCGGAAGGTGCGACGGGGGCGGCCGGCGTCTCAGTCGTCTGCGCGATGGCGCCGCCGGCGAGGGCTGCGACCACCGCAATGGCGGCGATGGCGTACTTCATGGGTGATCCTCCACGGGATGGAACTTTTGACCGACGCCCTTTACAGCGCGCGTCGGCTGATGTCGCGGTGGAATTGGTCGAAAGCGCGGCGTGTCAGAGGTGATATTGCAGTCGCGTCCGCGCGGAAGCGGGGTCAGCGACTGAGCCGGAAAGCACGTTCGACTCGCACGCTTGCGCCCCCGGGCGCACGCCCGTCTTCCATGCGTGGCGCGCGCTTGAGTGATGGTGCGATCTTGAGCGCCGCAGCGCCAAAGCCAAAGCCAAAGCCTTATAGGCGTCTCGCGCGCCACCGCGCAGGCGGTGGCGCGCGAGACGCTGACGATGCAGTCGAGAGTAGCGCGCGCCCTTGCTAATGATGTCGCTCTCGAAAGGCGGGCAATCCATCGCGGGCCGCTTTCAGCCCATCGTGAGGCCCTGGCCGCCCGCGCCGCCCACACGATGGCGGAAATGGCCCAATAGCCGCTTTCGAAGCTGAACGGCGTTGGTCATGTGGGAGCTTTACTCACCGCGCACTGACGGCGCGCTTCAGGTCGCGAAGCACGCGCTCATATGAGAGAGCCAATCTGGATCGTTCCAGAGTTCCGCCAAACGCGCATCTCGTCCGCGGCCTTCAACGCCTGCGAAGGCCAACGATGAAAAGCGCCGCGGATCTGGGCCCCGCGGCGCTTGTTCTTCAGACCTCAAATCCCGCTATTCGAGGTTCCAGCGGATCGGGACGCGGATGCGCCCACCGTCCGTCGGCGTTCCGTCCGCGAGTTGTGGGCGCACCTTGAACTTACGGGAAATGCGCAGCGATGCTTCGCCGAAGCCCCAATTGGGCGGGTTCTCCGACGCGACCGAACAATTGAGACGGCCATCCGCACGCACCGTGCAGTCGAGCGTCACAGTACCGGTCTTTTCCCGCTCGAGCGCCCTTGCCGGGTACTCGTTGGCGAAGTCGCGACCGTTCGGACGCTCGATAAACGAGGCGGCCGTGACCTGCGGCGGCGCAGGCGGAGCCGGCGGCGCAGGCGGGGCCGGCGGCGTCGGCGGGGCGACCGGGATGTCGGTGAACACCGGCGGCGCGCTTATGTCGACCGGCGCGCGCATGGCAGGCGGCGGCGGCGGCGGTGGACGATCCGGCGGCGGGGGGGGCGGCGGCGGCGGCGGCGGCGCCTTCTTCGTGACGACCTGAACGGCCTTCGAGAAGTCGAACAGGTCCGCGGTGCCACGGATTTCGTGTGAGAAAGCGTAGTAAACCACGCCGGAGCAAACGATGGCCGACAACGCTAGGGCGGCAAGACGAAATTTCACCATCTGGCGTCGGTCCTCAGGTCGCGGCGTCTTTGACGAGCAGGCTGACTTTCTTGAAGCCGGCCTGATCGATCTCGTTGATGAGCCCGATCACATTCTCGTAGGCGGTCTCCTGGTCGGCATCGACGAAGACCTTGGCTTCGGTGAAGAGCAAAGCGAGGTCGCCCGCGTAGGACGGGTTGCGCTCCCGGGCCACCACCAGAAGGCGATCCTGGAACGCCTCCTTCGCGATGACTTGTCCTTCAATGAAGTAGATCACCGTACCGTCGACGTCATCCATGGCCACCGTGGTCGGCTTGTCCGTCGGTTCGACGTACACCGGGAGCCCCGGAGGCGGCAAATCGACTTTGATATCCACGGTGGGCAATGGCGCTGCGACCATGAAAATGATCAGCAGCACGAGCATGATGTCGATGAACGGAATGACGTTCGGTTCGGAGTTGACGGGCAACGACTTTCCGCCGCCGCTTGCGAGTTTCCCGGCCATGTGTGTCGGTCCTCCCGCTTACTTGCGCTTGTCGTCGGCCACGAGGCCGATCTTGGTGAGACGGGCGTCCTGCAGTCGGTTCATCACGCGCGTGACGTTCTTGTACTGCGTGGCGCCGGAGGCGCGGACATAGATCCGCTGATCCTCGATCCAGTCCTCGTCGTCGGCTTTCGAGCGATCGGTGCTCTTGATCGCTTCGCGCGTCTTGAACCCGATCTCGTCGAAGCCGACTTCTTCTTCCTGCACGTACACGGCCGGACACGAGGACGGCGAAGCGCCCTTGACCTTCTGTGCGCAGTCTTGGCCGTCGATCACCGTGATCCAAACCGGCTTGCTGGGCCGCTTGGACGCAAGCAGCTTGGAGTCCGGCATGTCGGTCTTGATATCGACCGCCGCGATCGGCGCTGTGACCATGAAGATGATCAACAGCACGAGCATGACGTCGATGAACGGAATCACGTTCGGATCGGCGTTCACTTCCGGGCGTCCGCGCTTCTTGCCGACACCTGAGTCCAGTTTTGCGCCCATGGGCGATGCTCCTCGAGTACCGTGCGCTAGCTCGGTTAGGCGCCGCGACGGTCCATGTCACGCGACACGAGGGCGACGAACTCGGCGAGGAAATCCTCGTACTTTCCACCGATCTTGGAGATCTGCTTGGCGGTGAAGTTGTAGGTGAGAACCGCCGGGATGGCCGCCACGAGACCGGCGGCAGTGGCGAGCAGTGCGCCGGCGATGCCGGGCGCCACCGCGACGAGCGAGGTCGACTGCGTGGCGACGATGCCGACGAAGGCGTTCATGATGCCCCATACCGTGCCGAACAGCCCGATGAACGGGGCGTTCGAGCCGATCGAGGCGAGGAATGTCATCGACGAGCCGATGTCCTCCAGGTTCTCGTTCTGCTTGATGGTCATGGCGGAGGCCACGCGCTGCATCGTATGATCGCGGGCGTCGCGCATTGTGTAGAGGCCGAGGTCCTGGGTCTTGCGGACTTCGTTCATGCCCGCGTCGAACATCGACTTGATGCCCGAGGCCGGCAGCTTGCGCACGATGGCCTCGGCTTCCTCCACCGAATTCGCCTTACGGAACGCGGCGATGAACTCCTTGATCTTGCCGTTCGTGCCGCGCATGACCACGAATTTTTCGATCAGCAGGGCGAAGGTGTACACGGTGGCGATCAGCAAGATCACCATGACGACCTTCTCGACCATCTCCAGCTTGTCGAACAGCGAGAAGAGGTTGAGGCTGTGCTCTCCCTGACCGGCGGCGACCTTGGCGCTCTCCTCGGCGGCCTTCTGGGCGCTGGCGAGCTCTTCAGCGCTGGGCGCAGCAGGCGGCGGCGGGGCGGCCGGATCAGCGGGCGTCGCCCCCGGCGTGGCAGGCGTGGTGGCCTGCGCGAAGAGCGAGAGGAGAGAGTAGGTCAACGCGTTCATGATCTGCCCTTTTAAGCCGATTTAACCAACCGGACCACAAAGCCCGTATGCCTGAAGTTTCCGGCGAAACTCTGTCCGCCTTGTGTTTCGTTTTTGTGTTCCGCGAAAGGGACGCGCCGAAGCGCCTGATCCTCCCACCGCATGCTGAACCGGCCGCTTTGTTCACGGTCCTCGTTCAGCACCCACATCTCGCTCCTAAATTTTCGGAAAACCCTCCGTTGTCAATGGCGCTTCGACAGTCGAGCGACAACTTTGGGGTTACCGTGAACATTTCTTTTGCGCATCCTCGCACGCAATAACCTTGCGTGACGCTTGCATGACGGACTGTCACGGGAAACAAACTCCCGAAAAGCGTCCAAAAGACCTTCCAGGGAGAACATCCATGCACCCCCGCGCCCACGCCGCGACGCACCCCGATAAGCCAGTCATCGTCATGACCGGATCCGGCCGGACCGTGACCTTCGGGGAGCTTGAGGAGCGCGCCAACCGAACGGCCCACATGTTCCGCGGGCTTGGCCTGAAGACTGGCGACGTCATCGCCATCTTTATGGACAACATGCCTGAGTACTTCGAACTCGCGTGGGGCGCACAACGCGCGGGGCTCTACTACGTCTGCATCTCCACCAAGCTTACCGGCGGCGAGATCGCCTACATCCTTGAAGACAGCGGCGCAAAGGCCCTGTTCGTTTCGCCGACACTGGCGCCGCCCGGACTCGAAGCGCTCGCGCAACCCACTGCGAAGGCGGCGGGCGTGAGGGGCTTTTGTGTCGGCGGCGAGATCGCCGATCTGCCCGCCTATGTCGAGGCGCGCGCGCAGTATCCCGACACGCCCATTGCTGATGAAACCGCCGGCGCCGACATGCTCTACTCGTCAGGCACGACGGGGCGGCCGAAGGGCGTGCGCGTGGCGCTGAGCGGGCTTGCGATCGACGCGCCCAATCCGCTGATGATGCTGACGCAGGCGCTCTACGGCCTCGGCCCCGAGAGCCGCTACCTCACGCCGGCGCCGCTTTACCATGCTGCGCCACTGCGCTGGACGATGACGCTGCAACGCTTCGGCGCAACGACGTTCATCATGGAGAAATTCGATCCCGAGACCTATCTCGGCGTCGTCGAAAAGCACGCGATCAATGCGAGCCAGCTTGTGCCCACAATGTTCGTGCGTATGCTGAAGCTGCCGGAAGACGTGCGCGCGAAGTATGATGTTTCCAGCATGAAAATGGCCATACACGCCGCAGCGCCCTGCCCCGTGTCGGTGAAGGAAGCGATGATGAACTGGTGGGGGCCGGTGATCCACGAATACTACGCCGGCACCGAAGGCAACGGCTTCTGTTCGCTTGGCCCCCAGGAATGGCTTGCCAACAAGGGCTCCGTCGGCAAGGCCATCCTCGGCGAACTCAAGATCTGCAACGACAACGGCGATGAAGTCCCCGCCGGCCAGGAAGGCACGGTATACTTCGCCAACGGTCCGGAATTCGCCTACCATAATTCGCCGGAGAAAACGGCGGAGTCCAAGAACAAGCATGGCTGGTCCACGCTCGGCGACGTCGGCTACGTCAACGAGAACGGCTACCTGTTCCTGACCGACCGCAAGGCGTTTATGATTATCTCAGGCGGCGTGAACATCTATCCGCAGGAAGTGGAAAACCTCCTCGTCACGCATCCCAAGGTCGCCGACGCCGCCGTGTTCGGCATTCCCAACGAAGACTTCGGCGAAGAGGTGAAGGCCGCGATCCAGCCGCTCGATCCGTCGAGCGCGGGCCCGGAACTTGAAGCCGAGTTGCTGGATTACTGCCGCGCGCATCTCTCCCACATCAAATGCCCGCGCTCTGTCGACTTTCACGCGGAGTTGCCGCGCCATCCCACCGGCAAACTCTACAAACGCCTGTTGCGCGATGCGTACTGGGGCGACAAGCAGTCCAGGATCGTCTAGTCGAGCGGCGCTCAACCGCGACAGCGTTAACGCGCCTTTTCTGCGCGCCGTAAACGGGCGCATGTATTGCATCGTCTGTTTCCGGAAGTGGCGCGGACCGCAGTCCGTCCATTTGTGGAGCAACAAGCCATGTGGGTCGAGAGCGATACTTACATCGGGCTGGATAGGCGTTCCGGAGTGAAACGATTTCGCCTGAGCGAGCGACGCAAGCACGCGGCGGAAGAGCGCGAATATTCCCTCGCCGCCCTGACGCGCCAGCTGCGCACGGCCTCCGTGGACCTGCGCGACGCCAGGTCCCGCCGACGCTTCAAGATGCGCCTTCAGGCGACGGCGCGTCTCGCCCGCGCGCAGGGCCATGCGCCCGCAGCCCTGGAACTCCAGCGCCTCGACACCACCATCGGGGAGGCGGAACTCGGCGAGGCGCGCTCGGCGGCGATCCTCGACCGCCTCCTCGGCAATGTCGCCGGCATGCTGGAAGATCCGAAACCGACAACGGGCCGATAGCGTACACGCAGGCATGATCGCTTCCCGTCGCGCTTTCCTCCTGCTCTCCGCCGCCGGCGTCATGGCAGGCTGTTCCGCCCCCATGGTCGCTGAACCGCAGGCCGCCTCCGACGCCCGCGAGGCGGCGTTTGCGGACTCTGCTTTCCGACAGCTCACCGACGCCCAATGGCGCGTCCGGCTTTCTCCCGCCGCCTTCGACGTGCTCCGCCGCGAAGGCACCGAACGCGCCGGCGCGAGCCCTCTGGATCAGGAAAAGCGCCCCGGCGTCTTCCACTGTGCAGGCTGCGACCTGCCGCTCTTTCGCTCCGAATGGAAGTACGAGAGCGGCACCGGCTGGCCGAGCTTCTGGGACGTGATGAAGTCGAACATCGGCACAAAGCGCGACTTCGTCATCGGCTATCCCCGCATCGAGTATCACTGCGCGCGCTGCCTCGGGCACCAGGGCCACGTCTTCGACGACGGCCCTCGTCCTACGGGTCTGCGCTACTGCAACAACGGCGTGGCGCTGCGGTTCGCCGCGACCGCTTGACGACGGCCTGAGGACCTGTCTCGCACTGGAACGCCGCCGCGCCCGCGCCGCTGAAAACCGCCTTCACCGATGCAGTCGCGGGGCCTGTCTCCCGCGCAACGCGAAACAAGCGCCTTCGCAGGGGAGCGCGGCGCGGCGCGGGGCTTGCTGATCGCATGCCTGCATGATCGGCGAAGAGACCTTCCATCCTGACACCCGAGCGCTGCTCGCCTACGGGCGCGCGCTTGCGGGCGCGGTCGATCCGCGAGCGCGTCCAGCGCCCGGCACCGGCGCCGACCGGGTCGTGGAGCGCCTCTTCGTGATGGATCGCCAGCGCGAGGGCGCGCTGCGCCTGCGCACGTTCGGGGGCGAACTCATCGCGCTGTTCGGCCACGACCCCCGCGGCAAGGACTTTCTCGGCTTCTTCGCGAAAGCCGATCAGGCGCTGATCGCGGCCTTCGTAGACACCGTCAGCAGCGCGGGCCAGCCGGGCGTACTGCGCGTCAACGCCGAAACTTCCGACGGGCGCCACCTCGGCGCGGAAATTCTCATCACCCCGCTTCGCGTGCCGCCGGTGGCGTCAGATCGCCTGCTCGGATTGTTTCAGCCGCTGGGCGGCGAAGCGCTCTTGGCGGGCCAACACGTCGCGCACCTGAAACTCGGCGCGATGCACCCGCCGGTCGTGCGGCCAAAGGCGGGGCTCAGGCTGGTGGTGAACAACGGGTAGACGAGCTGGGCCCGTCTTTGCCGGCTCCGTGAGCAAGGGCATTCGCTTACGGTCGCCTACCGCCACTTGCGACGGCGTGGGAAACGATCAGCGCCGCGACCAGTTCAAGCCCAAACGCAAGCGAAGCCAGCATGCTGCGGGCGCGGTTCACTTGATCCCTGGGCGCCCAAAGTTCACGGAAAACGGCCGGCGGCGAGCCCCTGCGCCACGCCATCAGCGTGTTGTTGATCGCAACGCTTACGCTCAAGGGGCATGAAAGCGATCGCGACTGCGGCGGCGAACGCGATGGCGACGCAAAGGAACGCGGGCGTGCGCGAGAGCGCCCGAATGCAGCAGAGCCAGCCCCCTGCCCCTGGAGCATCCATATTCGACCGTTCGATCGCCGCAGCGATCGAGTTAGGACGAACGACACTCTAGTTGCGGACCATCTCGAAGGCGCCCCTGGCGCCGCTGGCGTCGTAGGTCCCGACGATGCGGCGGTTGTTTGGTTCGAGGACGCCGCTGTAGGTCACCGAATGGCTCGCGCCGCCCGAGCCGTCATAGGTCTTGGTGAAACGCACCTGACGACCGCTCACGGAGCCGTTGAAGGTGGAGGTCAGGAACAGCGCGCGGGTCACGTCGCCGAAGGCGTTCACTTCGTAGATCGTGCCGGAGATCGCGCCGCCGGCCTGGGCGAGCTTCACGTTGAAGGTGTTCACGTCCAAACCGTCCGAGGAGATATATCCGCCTACCCACTCGCCCGCGAGGGCGGTCCCGACCTGCGCCTCCGCCTGGGTCGAGACGACCGCCGCCGCCCCGCCCATGGTCGCCACGGCGAGCGCCGCCGCCATCATCAACTTCCGCATGTCGCTACTCCGCCGATCGATCCCACGGCGCCATCATGACACTGATTCCGGCGGAGTTTTGACTGCTCGCGCGAAACTCAGAGCGCGGCGAGGCGCTTTTGCTTTTCCGCTTCCGGCAGGAAGGAGCCGAGGAAGGAGTTGCGGGCGAGCGTCTTTTTCTGCTCCTCAGTGAGCGAAAGCGCGGCGATATTGGCGCCCACATAGCCGCCGAAATAGGCCGGATCGTCGGAATTGATGGTGGCGCGCAGGCCGAGTTCAAGCATCTGCTGCAGCGGGTGGTTCTCCAGCGTTTTGACCACGCACAGCGAGAGATTGGAGAGCGGGCAGACGGTCAGCGTCATCTGCTCCTCGCGCAGGCGATCCACGAGGCGCGGGTCTTCCAGCGCGCGGTTGCCGTGATCGATGCGGTCGACCTTCAGGATATCGAGCGCTTCCCAGACATATTCCGGCGGCCCTTCCTCGCCGGCGTGGGCGACGCGTTTGAGGCCCGCTTCGCCGGCGAGCGCGAAGGCGCGGGCGAATTTCGACGGCGGGTGGCCGACTTCCGAGGAATCGAGGCCGATGCCCATAAGCCGGTCGAACCACGGCTCGGCCTGTTTCAGCGTTTTCAGCCCCGCTTCCTCGTCGAGGTGGCGCAGGAGGCAGAGGATGAGGCCGCTTGAAACGCCGTGCGTCGACTTTCCCGTTTCAAGCCCGCCGAGCACGCCCTTGATCACGGTGTCGAAGGAAACGCCGCGGTCTGTGTGGGTCTGCGGATCGAAGAACACTTCCACGTGGGTGACGCCGTCGGCGCTCGCGCGGTCCATGTAGGCGGCGGCGAGGTCGTGGAAATCCTGCTCGGCGAGGAGGACGTTGGCGCCCTGATAGTAGATGTCGAGGAAGTCCTGGAGGTTGGAGAATTTGTACGCTGCGCGAACTTCCTCCACCGAGCGGAACGGGATCGCGACCTTGTTGCGCTGCGCCAGCGCAAACAGCATTTCGGGCTCCAACGCGCCTTCGAGGTGGAGGTGGAGTTCGGCGAGCGGTAGCGGTGGGGCGTGGGCGATCATGAACTGCGCCATACCCTGCCAGACTGCGCCAGACTACGCCGCACCCTGACGTTTTCCGGCCCGCCGATGCGC
>Ga0247843_1003369_pt1 | contig 26505 bp, 16 predicted proteins | sample LaCruzMarch2017__FD_192420 | JGI IMG/M metagenome (GOLD analysis project Ga0247843, IMG submission 192420) | Freshwater microbial communities from meromictic Lake La Cruz, Castile-La Mancha, Spain - LaCruzMarch2017_8m | ecosystem: Environmental > Aquatic > Freshwater > Lake | place: Spain... | reverse complement strand
GATTCCAAAGAATTACATTTACAATATAAAGAAAGTGCGAAACGTAAATCTGAATTATCAAATGAGGTAGCACAACTAGAAGAAGAATTGGCAGAGATCAAGAAAGCATTGGAGGATGTAACATCTGAGGAAATATGGCTTGGGAAGAAAATTGTCGTGCGAAGGGAACAGATTACAAGTTTAACTTATCGACTTGAGAATGGTTGGGAGGATGAGAATTTTGAGGTATAAATAATAAATATTTATTGACTGTCGTGTGGAAGTGGAAGGGGGGGAGTGGGAAGTGGGAAGGTTGGGCAAATTAGAAAAAAAATTGCTTTGATTATGTCTGTAGCTTCTCAACTGATAATAATAATCACCTTGATTATGTAGCAGGAATTATAAAATATATTGGTCTATTAATCTCAACCTTGCCCCATAATTAGTCTGGAATATATTCAATGTGTAGCTCAGGACCACCATTCTCACTGTCTTTTGATATATAAAGACATTCGTCCACACCGACTGGGAACAGACGTAAACTAAATGTATCCTTCCAAATTTCGCCAAAGTGTACCGATTCGACTAACGCCGATGTTACATCGATGGAATACCAAAATCCAAGCTTCACTGCACCTAATTTACCAATATCAGTCCCATCCCCCTCGGGTGCCGTATCCCATGTTACCGAATTCTCATCCCAATGCGGACTGGTAGTTTTCTGTACATACCCACCGGCAGAGCAGTCTTTTGCTGCCTTGATACGAAGTACTGCCGACTCTATCGGACGTAGATTATCGTGCTGGGTAATATCAAATCGTAGTAACGCATGGAAGGCACCGGTATTACCAATTCCTGCAATCCTTGATGCAATGGATGGTCGTGGAGAGGCATCAATTTTTAGTATTGACGAAGAGCCAAGATTGGCATGTGATACGCCTTGACTCAGTGTGGCATCACCTGTACAGTTAAGTGTTATACTTGTAACGCGGATGGGAGTTGGAGCAATGCTCGTTGGCTCTAGTGTCGGCGATGTAGTGTCCATGTAGCAATCATTAAATTCATGACAGGTTAAAAGACAGGCTCGCCCAATGTCAGTTTCTTGACATATGTATTCTCCCAACCAAGCGCCTGTGGCATTGAACCAGTCGCAGGATACCATTTCACCCTCATCATTGTCGTACAGCCCTGGCATATCGATGCATGCTTGGCCAGAACCTAAAGGTGCGGGAGGCGCCTTATACACAACACCTGACGGTTGTATCGAGGGTGATACAGATGGTTGTTCCGATGGAGTGAATGTTGGTGAATTGCCAGACACTATCGATGGCATACTAGTTGCAACAATTAACGCTGCATCCGTTGATGATAAACCCTGTGCGTCCAATGACATACTTCCATCGTCCATTGGAGCTGGAGATTTCATGAGCGCTACTGAAAACAGCGCTGCAATTCCAACGGCAACAAGCGTTGCGATAACAATAAATACAGATGAGAGATTGCGTCGTTCACTAGCAGGTTCATCCTGATGTGCACCTCCCATCATTGTACGTGGTCTTCTTGTATTATTATTACGACCATTCTCGCTGACAACGTTACCGGTCATTGTAGTACGAACATTCGCTCTGACGCCGCTGCCCCAATCTACTGAGAGATCGTTGTTCCGAAGATCATCCCATCGATACACCATGATGTCGTTGCTTGATAGATGTTGTTCCTACTTGTGAAGGAATGTTGTCGCGCTCTATTCGCGATGACCTCACGAGAGCAATGACGGAGGGGTAGGTGCGCAATGTATGTACGCAGGACTTGGTACACATCAAAGCGACTTCCTCACATTTCCGTCGTCTTTATAGAATCCATACCTCTCGCTGCTACGATAGATGGTAACACCCAACACCTTATCATCGTAGAAAGTGTCGGGACAGCAAAGTCAAATTTTCCTTGAGTGACTTCGGTGCTCGAGGCTTCACATTGTAGAGAGTCAATCACCGATCATGGGGTAAAGTAGAAGCAATTGGAATGCGGCCATACAACACGGATACCGGCAACCCTATGAGCAGCGATGAAAGCTCGGCTGGTAGGTCACCTCCAATAACGTCCCTTGTACTAGAAAAACGCAAGATTGTTGGATCATCAGCCGGAACCGGTTCGACGTGGATGATCGAGACGAGTCCGTTATCTGCGACTGATGAAGAAATTGTTCAGACTGAAGCAATATGTTCTCCCCGGGTCGATGAGAATCATCGAAGAATCGATGGCTTTCATTATTCCCACGATATGACTCAAACGAATGTACGCGAGATCAATCATCGGGCCAGTTTACATCATTTCGAAAGTGACGCCGATGATCCAATATCTAGACCTAGGCACCGTCGTGGTAGCAGGAATAGAAGAAAGGAAGAATACAGCAATACGCTTACTTGGCGAATGGATCCATCCATTAGTCTAAGTGATTTCACTCTCACAATTATTGCAGGGAACGACAAAGATGCAATTACAAAGATATATCGCCGGAAACAACGCAATACTAGCAGAAGAGAAAAGTGGATGGTAGAGGGTTTATATTTGGATATGTCTCAATCGAATGAGAGTGTCAATGATCGTTGTGACTCTGCAATCAATAATTTAAACAAACATGACGATCAAGAAATGTACAATACTCGCATGAATTCAACACCAAGTTCTGTGGGGATGGTGGTGGAAAAGTATCATCTGCACAAGGTGAACCTCGCCATAGGAAAGCGGGGATGCGGATATTTCGCTAGACTATTTAGAAGAAAGAACGACGACGTCAATAGCATCACCATGCATAGAATGGAGGTTCCTATCTCATGTCTACCTGCCATTCCCGCAATGCTAGATTATCTGTACAATCCCAATCCAGATGCGGAAGTACAGGCAACTACGGCAACGGCAATTCCTCTACGATTTCTCGGCTCGTTCCTTCGTAATCCCGCACTGTTTGACTCTGCCACTCGTTTTTTACAGAATGATCTACGTCCCGAGACTGCCGTGGAGTACTTAAAACATGCAGAACTTTATACACAAACGAAATTGATTGGCATTTGTATTCGAATACTCGCTGAGAATTTTGATCTGTTAAAAGTTACGTGGTATGCATCATTGCCTCCCCACTTGATGAAACGTGTATTGTATTCAAAGTATTTCACGCGTTCGACTAGTAGCATGTCAATATGTGTCAAGATTGCGTCATACTGTCGATGTCAAAGTATTGACAGAGCTATGCTACTGTCATTGACTGATGTGAAGATCATGCCAGTTGTATGCCCCGAGGAGGCATTATTCTTTATTCAGTTATTATCTCGATCAGGAATGGATTTGACGAACAACTGTCGTGATGACCATATTTCTTTGAAGGAGAAGAGTTTGTACGAACGATGCATCACTGCGGCACCGTCAGTCGTGCAGAACATTATAGACACATCATGCCAAGACAGATTTAGCGGATGGCCAATACGAACAAGTAAATGGAAAAATACATGTACTGATTATTCACAGTTGCCTCCTCAAATCAAAGTTGAATTACTGGAATACACTTTGGCAAAACTGAATCATACTACATAGATAGACTCATATTCTAACACATCAATTTACTACGTTAGCAATACGTTTCTTCTATGATATGAAACAATACCCCAGCATGCAACGATATTGTCTCAAACCTTGATTGATTTCTGCTTCTCTTCGCGCCGAGCCTTGAGTAGACCAGCGAGTGCGTGCTTGTCTTTGACACCAAAGCGGCGACAAAGCTCGGCAATCTTCAATGCTTTCCTTGCTTGTAATTCCATTCTACCATTGGCTTTGAACTTAGCCATCTCGTCTCGAGTGTACCACATCGCTTCAATGTCTACGCGTGTCATTGGCTCAATTAGAATCATTGTCGCGAACGCAGCGATACTCACACGCTTCCTACTGCTGGATGTGGGGATTAGGTCCCTATTTCGTTTCATATTGATGCTGTTTGTTTCACTCCGCCTCAGTAGATTATTTGCGTGCATAAAACGTTTTGGTGCTCAACGCTAGAGTCGGTTTGTGAAAAAATCTCAGCCATATCATGTCTTCTCACGACTAGCTTCTCTCATAAAAGAGTCGTACACAAGCAATACATTCAGAATAGACACACATCGTCATAGGCTGCACGAAATAATCAATTTCTTCTATTTCAAGAAACGAAGTCAAAGCAACGATACATCAAATTTTTGGATAATATCGATCGTGAGCAAATCATTCGTGCACGACAAAAAATGACTACGTCTCCTCTTTAGAGACTTATGCACATTTATGTAATCCAACCGTTTTATGACAAAGGCGTCGCAGTTGTTCGTCACATGTGACACCAATAATAGAGTAACATTCATCTCGATTAATGTTTTCTCAATCATCATTGTAGTGTCAGCGTCAATCGAAGACGTCGGTTCATCAAGTAACAATAGTTTTGGTCTGAGAGATAAAGCAATCGCTAATGACAGACGCTGTGCCTCACCCCCAGAAAGATCATTCCACGGTTGATCCCAAGTTTTAAGGGGCAGATCCCATTCTTTTGCTATATCCATTGGCATTCTTGATGATTGTTGTGTGTTGTGATCATTCTGTTTCGATTGACGTTGTGATCGGTAGCACTTTACTTCATTATAAAAATCACGAGGAGTACCAGATATTGTTGGCCGATCCTGACACACCCACATGATCTCTGATCGCCATGCCGCGGGTGTGATATCGTAACAAGATTCACCAAGAAACGTCATCGTGCCGTCAGTGTCGACAGTTTTGTGGTAAGATTCGGATGACAATGGATCAAGTCTCGCTATTGCTCTGAGTAATTGACTCTTTCCAACTCCAGACTTACCTTGAAGACCTATGCGATCTCCAACATGTACCTCTAGTAGAGGCACGTATAAGTTTGTCGATTCTACTGTAAGCTTCTGTACTTGAAGTAGTGGCAAAGAGTGCTGTTCGACTTCGTCGGCATCTTCTACACAGAATTGTGACTGTGGTCGCGGATCAGCAAATCGATTACTAATTCCTCTGTTCTCACCTGATTTACTCGTCATTGTAAGACCAGGTATCCATCGCCATGGAATGAATGCCTGACGTTGCAAGTCAAACAATCGTGCCGTTATTAACAAAGAAAGGAATATTGCAGTCAACGTTCTTGAACTTGCGATGCCGAAGTAAATCATTAGTTGATATGCAGCAGCCGTGGCTGGTGATTGACCGCCCAATATTTGACCTGTCATCATCCCCGGCATAAAGATAATCCCAGCAGCAGCCATTGCGTTGACTGTTGGCATCAACGCTGCCTCTACGGCTTCCCGAACGGCGGGTAACGATGACTCCCAAACGCTTGCACCTCGTGACAAACGCAATTCCACTCTTTCACGTCCATTCTCGAGAAAGTTCGACAGCAGTATCGACATGCCAAGACTTGTTGCCGATAAAGCACTGCCAAATAACATCCCCGCAATGGGTATGATAGTCTCGGCATTTAACATCATTCTCGTCGTTGAAAATGGTGGGTGTAATACACAAGTCACAAGATGGGCAAGAGTTAAGCCCACCCCTCCAAAAATAGCAACGAAGCAATCTAACATCTGTCCCTTGTATGTATATTTCGATCGCGAAACAGCTTCTCTACTTGCCAAGGCGGCAACGAATGTTAACCAAGCCGCCATCTTCCAGGACGAGTTCGACACAAACTTGAATAGCGGAGATAGAATGAAGATTCCCATGACGACAAGCTGGACTGTCATACGTGTTGCTGAGGACAGTATCCGATTCGATTGAGCCTTAAGATTAAGTATACGAAGTAGAGATGCAGTAACGAGTATTGTTGAAATGGAGGATGCCAGCTGTGTTGTACTAAGTGCTGTTGTCGATGATAGCATTTCTGGTTGGATAATGGAGGACAAATAATTGTTCGGCGCTGCATAAAGTGGCATCAAACGCCGCGACCTCCTCACAGCACGAGTAGTAGTCACAGAGGATGAGAGTGAACCACCATAAACGAATGCTGCTCGCATGACAGTAGAGACGACGATATTGTTTGGGGCCCCGCCCGCACTGTTATTAGTACATATGTAGGTACATAAATACGAACCCTAACAGGCACTCTTTCTTCCTTGTGACTTCCATCATCTCTGGTAGGTCGTCGTGGACGTCGTCCTCCTATGCTGGGAGTCACATACTCTCACCACCTATTCTACCCGATTGATGAGATGAATTCATTTAACATCATACCCGACGAATCGCTAGTTGTTATCCTGGACTTTTGCTCACCTCATGACCTTGGCAAGTGTGAACTTGTCTGTCATCGGTGGAGACGTTGTATATCTTCCAAATGCTTCTCATCTACCTGGCTTCGTCACGCGGCAAATGTTTGGGTCAATACAGGATACACACACAATGTGCCTCCGGTTCTACCTCCACGAAAGATGATAGAACGTATCGGTGACGTCCCGTTACGGCATATGCGTCGTGCGTTGGTCCGATATGATACCGCTGGTCTAGTCGAGCGTGAGGGATGGATAAGGACACTACGTGCCAAGTTACTCTATGGAACGTCAATATGTACCCGATCACCAATGGCGAGAGGATGGTGTGTGCCTGAATGGGCATTGAGAATTAATGATGCCAAGGCTACTTTCTTACTTGCACGAGTGGAGGTGAAACGCACAACGCCATTGGAATCAGAGCTAATACGTCAAAAGTGGGATCTAATTTACAAACATGATGATGAACAAGATGACGACGAAAATCAACAAATGATATTTGAGATGGAATTTTTGGATACAAATGAAGTTACTGCATCATCACATCCTGGTGTCAAATTTACATGGAATCTCATTCGAGGAAATGAAGACGGACGACGGACAAATAATGTCCCAGGCTTGCAAATTGAAAGCTTTCCAATGCACATATTCAATCGTGTAGAAAATGGACTATGGACCATCAGCAATGATCACGTTTTAATCACCCAGCGTGTGCCGTACCCAGGCGAAGTGCCTCTGGATATTTCACCATCATAGCCTGCTACCAAGGCATTATCTGTATTTTTGCGTGAATTATATTTATTCTATCAAACAGACAATTAGATGCAAGTGCGCAGTCCTCACACAATGTTGAGATGGTTTTTCAATATTTCGGAGACGGATTTTCCAACAAATCGAGTGGTGAAAATAGCTACTGAGTATTGTCCCAAGATCATGGTCACTCGCTGATAATATGTTAGTGTCAGCGAATAGACGATTGATTGGAAACACATATATTGCATTGGCTTAAGCGCTTCCACAATACCGCCGCACCTCCTCACCCTCAAGTCTCGCATCGACTGTCGATTTGGGCATAGTTGCACTCGTGGCTGGACAAGAAAATTATGGATTAGCAATAGTAGCATTAGGGGAGGCACTTTAACACTCAACATTGAGCGATTAAAATCAATAGAGTCTTACGGCAAACAAACAATAAATTAACAGTTAAATATGTTCAACTTGCTTCGTTATTCGTCGTGTCTGTGATGTTGATGATACCCTATTTCACATATTATTGTGCAAAATCGATTTCCATAGATTTCATTGTCTCATTCTATACTGCATCGTCTCATGTTTTAGTCATACATTGTGCTAAAAATATAGAATGACTACATCGACACAGTCAGGGGGGGGGCCCTCCCTCGCTTGACTTTTCGGCGGATTCTCTCAATGTCATGTATCACTTGCAAACTAATTTCATAAATAATCAAAGCATCGAATATTTTAGGTAGCAGCACCACTCGGCATGGGAAATCTCACGGCACTTTCAACTGCATTGGCATATCGTTCTAAATTACCCTCACTTTCCTTGATAATTTTCTCAGATACTGCACGCGCCGTTTGGCACAATGGTCCATTCCCCTTTTCGTCTAATATCTTCATGAGTGGTGGCAATAGTGTCTTGACAGTCATCTTCTTCCCAAATGGGACAATGCCCCCAAGTACACCTAATCGTTGTAACATTTTGGCATTATGTGGTTGATCGACCATGACTGGACTTGCAATCTGTGGCACGCCAGCACGGAGGGATGCGGCACATGTCCCAATACCACAATGATGAATCAATGCAGCACACTTTGGCATTAACCATGAATGTGACACTGATTTGACAATAAGTAGTACATCTCCTTCTTGTGCCGTTTGGATGTACTGCTCATTGATTGGATCAAGTAAGCTCGACCATCCCGCCACAAGTATGCCACGACAGGACGCAGCATCACATAATTCACGTGCAAGTTTAATCATCTTTATTGGATCAGGTGTTGGCATACTTCCCCACCCTAGATAGATAATTGGTCCTCCACCATTTTTATTTTCAACAAAGTTCACAAGACGATCATCAAGAAGGACTACATCATTATCGTTGTCCGAAGATGGTGGTGGGAAGATGAATCCATCCACAATGGCATAGGGAGGATAGTCGAGTGGTACAGTCATCCGTGGTCCACACGTTACAGTCGATGCCGCAATCAGGACGGGAAAACCATATGTATCGAAATTGCTCATCGGTCCGGCTTTCATGGGCGGTAACTTCAATTCCTCGGTACGGAATGTATTAATCGACTTCTTCTCTTGCCTCCAGAGCATCTTGAAGAAGAAGCGATAGGACCATTTGTATAGACATTTACACGGTATTGGCAATATCCATAGGTTGAATTCACACGTCGGCAACGTAGGCCCGGGCACTATAGTAACGAACCCAGCCCCGATACTCTCCGCGACGCACATTGCCTTCGTAAGGCACAATCCCGAGGCAATGACAACATCCGCCCCGGTCAATGCCGACTTGTACGATTTCAATATCGATTGTTCGTCGAATTTCTTCTTCCATTCGTTCGTCACCTTTACAATTTTGATTAGATTGCCATTGGCCAAGTATTCCTGGACGTTCGGTTGGATCATGATGCCCGTCTCATCCCCCTCGATGAGACGCCAATACGACGACGACGACGATGACGACGACGAGGGTGATGTCACCTCTACGCCATCGGTGGCGGTATTGACGACGCCGCAACCGACGGGCCCCATCATTTCCTCCACGAGCGGACGCAATCGTTCTTCCGTCGCGACGATGACATCGTGGCCGCGTTTGCGCAATGTCAGGCCGAGGAGGACCGATGGCTGAACGTCGCCCCGCGTCCCGATTGATACAATGACAATCTTCATTTGCGATCACTAAAATGACGATTTTGACGCCTCCTCAAGCAGACAGAACAAAAGAGGAGAGCCTTCTCTCTTCGCGAAAGTCTCATCCAATGTCATTGGAATCTCTTCTGACGGTGGAATGCTGGGGAGATAAGATAGTTGAATGGACGACGTCGCCGTAAAATAACATCACACATCGAGTCATCATGACGAACGCGACTCTTGGCCGCGTTGGCAGCAGCAGCAATGGAGATTCAAAACAACAACAGCAATTGCGTAAACGTGCCGGAACGAACGATCACGATAACAATGGTCATCATGATGTTGTTCTCAACGGCGACGATTCTACCCGCAGCAGCAGCAGCAGCAACAACGGCAAATCTCAACGATCATCATCCGCACCGGCCCGACAACGCGGCAGTCCCAACAATCGTCGTCATTTGGTCGTGGAGGATCACTATCGCATCGATCCGGAATACAAAACCCTATTGCCGGGATTGCCGAGGTACGATCGGGACGATTGGGCCATGGAAAGTCACGATTTCTTCAACCTCATCGCACTGGTCCCCGTGGTGGTACTTAATATATTGAATTGGAATTGGGATATCATCCTCGGCGGTATGTTGTTTTCGTCATCGAGTGGCGGTCCTAACATTAAAACTACCGCGGCAATAACGACCACGACGACCACAACGACCATGCAACGGGCATGGACGGGCGAATACTTTCCCCTCTTTTATGCCGTAACTATCGGATACTTTATCGCTGATTTAATATGGGTCTGCCTGGTACCACATTGCGTCAAAAGTCCGAGTGTCATCATACAACATCACGTCGCGACGTTACTATACCTCATAATCCCATACATGTATCCACGAGACGAGTGGCTGATGGGGGCATGCCTGACCGTCGAGATTAATACGTGGCTGCTAATCGCCCGACGAGTATTCAACAAACAAGGATTCGGACCGTGGATAATCGATTTGAACAGCCTCGGCGTCACGACCGTCCCCCACGTACGCATTAAGGTCATTTCGATATTATTTTACATCACCTGGTTCGCCATACGGTGTTATATATATCCGCGAATCATGTATATATTATTCACCCTATGGTATGCCGATTATATTGAGAATAATTCTTCGGGAGTTGGAGTCGCGGGAGGATCATCGTATTATTATTATTATGGAGGATCGATATTTAATTCGCATTATTGTACATGCCTATTATTACAAAGTATATTCGTTGTATTGAATTTCAAGTGGACGTTCGATCTATTCGCGAGTAAAGTACGAGCCATGAGAAGTAGTAAGAGTGGGACAACAACAACAACAAAGATCGAGAAAGGTTTGTAAGGAGAAGAAGAAGAAGAGGGAGGAGGAGGGTTATAAATGATGATTAGAAGAGATTTATATACATGTTCAGCGAAAGTGTGAAATGAATGTACGATTGATTGTGTGTGTGTGTGGATGAAAAAAAAAGCTGTCGGCGTAAAACGACATGTCACATTATTTTTCCTCCTGGGTGGGGTGGTTGTGCTTAGGCTTAATGGAAAGTAAACCCCCTCTAGAGATAATTGTTATTTTTGTCATGAGTTCACACACACAAAATGTCACTGCAATGAGATAAATTCCATTGACTTTACATCCAACATGCACACATAGATAAAGAAAGGAAACATCGTTCACGCTATATAATTCTAAACAGTTGCTGTGAAAGTAATTGCATCAATCCATAACTTTCCATCCGCGGGTGGTGAAGGTGGAGGAGGCAAATTTTCCACTGGAAAGCCACCAGGATTCTTCGCGAGTTGCCATGTAATTCTTCGCTTGCCGGGTAAAATACTAACAGCCTGTGTGGTCCAATCAACTGCAGTCTCGCTAAATGTCAGTACCACGACATCGTCAACGAGTACATTCGCAATTTCAAATGGACCGGCAACCTGTGGTAAGATTTGGAAGCTTAGTTCCCCTCCTTTTTCTGTTATAATATCGATACTAAGTTCACTGATACCAGTATTTGCAGTAATACTTTCTGAGTCAACAGTTGCAGCCAACCCTCTCTCTCCTCCAAAGTCTACAACCGACCAATTCGCGTCGCCGGATAGTTCCCACTGGTTGGCTGTAAAGTCACCAGTATCCCAGTCCTCTACAAATGACGATGTGGCGGGATTAATTGACACATTATCGATATAAGCCTCGCCAATTCGATATGGTGGAGCGGGTAATGTTGTAATAATATTCTCTGGCACGCCTCCTGGATTTCTTGATAATTTCCAAGACACCACATGCTCTCCTGGAGATAAGAGTGCCCCACCCTGGGCCCATTCCGGTTCTGTTCCATCCGCACCGAATCCAGAGACTAATGAGGTAAATAATTCACCATCCACCAACAAATCTAAAGACTCAAATGGCATTGCTACGGGAGCCAAGAAATAGAATTCGATAAATGCAGCCGCATCCAAGGATATAGTAAGATCAAGCTCCGAGTATCCCCCATTCGATACGTCCTCCGTCCTAACGTGTGCCGAGAATGTGCCCTCATATGGCTTCGCTTGATCGACGATCCAAGATGGCTCACCAGTAACTGCCCAATCATTACGAGTTAAATCGCCAGATTCAAATCCATCAAACAATTCCGGTTCAAGTATCGGAACCACTGGTGAACTTGTTGTAGATCCGGCTACCACAGGTGAACTTGTAGATCCGGCTACCACGGGTGGAGCTGTTCCCGGTGGGCCTGTAATGATAGCTGCAATCGGAGATGCGGTGACACCGTCGGGTAAGAAATATACATCATCAATAAACGCCATCCCAATACTATCCGGATTCGGTGGAGGTAGAACAACGAGATTATTCGGATTGAACCTATTGGCAAATGTTACAGTATGACCTCCCGGTGGAATCACAATCTCTCGAGTCTCAAATTCTGTCATATCGCTTGCTTGGCCCGCTAGCTGATCATCGAGGTAGTATGCAACTTCATCGAAAGGCATTTGAAGGCCGGACAAGATGGAAAACACCAATGTCCCCCCCGTCCAAGCAGGATCTGTCGTTAATGATGCATTGGCTGATTTAAATGTGAGATAATCTGGACTATCAGGTGACGTCAAGAGACTATTACTTGCAATAGATTGTACGCCGCTATTGGCCCGTTCAGTACTGAGCTCCCAAATACCATCGCCTTGAGTTATCCACTCGGGTGTATCTGGGAATGTTGTAGCCTTCTCAAATCCATTATAGTACAGTGCCCCCGGAGGAGTAATTGTGGGAGTGATTGTGGACGTGGCTACGTCGGAAAGTGACGGAGGAGCCGTGCTACCTATATTGGCCGGGGACATCGTCCCAAGATCCATAGACATTGAGAGTACAAGGCTTGGAGGTGCAGTGTCTAGATTGGCAAGACTTGGAGCCACAGTTCCGCCAAGATCAGGAAGAGACATTGACATACCCCCAATTGTAGGTGCCGCAGTACCACCAAGATCGGGAAGGGACATTGACATACCCCCAATGGTTGGAGCCGCAGTGCCAGCAACAATGGTCGGTGCTACAGTACCTCCAAGATCAGGAAGAGACATAGACATACCCCCAATTGTAGGTGCCGCAGTACCACCAAGATCAGGAAGGGACATTGACATACCCCCAATTGTAGGTGCCGCAGTGCCAGCAACAATTGTTGGTGCTACAGTACCTCCAAGATCAGGAAGGGACATCGACATACCCCCAATTGTAGGTGCCGCAGTGCCAGCAACAATGGTCGGTGCTACAGTACCACCAAGATCAGGAAGGGACATCGACATACCCCCAATCGTAGGTGCCGCAGTGACAGCAACAATTGTCGGTGCTACAGTACCTCCAAGGATCACGGGAGATGATGTTCCTAACACTGGTGAAGTTGTCGATGGAGTAAGGTTCATACTCATCGAACTTCCTGGATCTCTTCCAATGACTGGAGCTAAGGCTGTTGTTGTTGTTGTTGTTGTTAGGGTCGGCGACATTGTTGCTGCCACTGGTGAAACCGTTGATATGACTGGAGCTAAGGTTGTTGCTGTTGCTGTTGTTGTTAGGGTCGGCGACATTGTTGCTGCCACTGGTGAAACCGTTGATATGACTGGAGCTAAGGTTGTTGCTGTTGTTGTAGTTGTTAGGGTCGGCGACATTGTTGCAGCCACTGGTGAAACCGTGGATACAACTGGGGTTAAGGTTACTGTTGTAATGGTCGAGGGAGACTGTGTCAAACTGATGGACATCGGGGACGGAGGCTCTGTCAAAATCATCGACATTGATTGCGAAGGAGACTTTGTAGAACTAATCGACATTGTTGACGGAGATTCTGTCGAACTTATCGACATTGACAATGATTTTAATACAGTAGGAGCTTCTGTCGTGCCAGTCGTTGGAGAGTAAGTTGGTATGGCTTCTTCTGCTGTAACTGGACTTGCAGTTTCCTTGTATTTGCCCATTGTCAATGATTCACCAGTGACACTCAATAGTTTTTCAATGCATGGATCAGCAATTACCTGAGCCAGTTCAGCAAGGAGACAGAAGACTGTGGTGAGATCACCTGACCTAGTCTCCACATCCAGAACATTGAATGTGTCAGTGAATACTTGTGCTCCAAGTACAGATGCATCCAACTTGCTACATTCCGGACATGGTTTGACTGTACGAAGGTTGAATAAGACAGCCGATGTAGGAGTACTATCCATTTCATAATAATATCCAGTCGATTTTCCAGACTTGCTTGGACTTTCGTGATTAAGGTTACGACGAGTGAATAAGCCGAGTGCATCTTCGGTACTGTAGCTGCCATCACTGTCAACTGATACGCCACCGATAGAGTAGACATCCACCTCATACCCCTCACCAAGTCCACGTAAGATTGTCTGCTCATATACTTCTGCTAAACTTTGGAATGAAAAGTTGAGTGTGGGGATATATGAATTCAAAACCTGTATCGATCCACCCATAATAACCTCTAATGCCTTCTTTCCAGGAGTGATAGATTCTGTTGGTGTTGGTGGTGAAGGTGGGGGCACGGGCATCTTCATTGACTTGCTCGATTTGCCAGACTTTCCAACACTGTCGTAGTACGCTTGAGCAAACTCATAGTAACTAGTGTAAATATTGTTGCTTTTGCCAGATTTATCAAGCTTGCGCTGACGCAACGCAGTTACACCACCACTCTCATCGTTTTTGGTAGATCCCGCACTGCTTAATTGTCCTAAACGTGCGAGATCTTTGCTAGCATCTAAACATGCATCGACGTCGTCATGGAAATGAGTCATGCAGCAGGTCATCAAATCGACGAAGACATAATGCCCAACATTCGCTTGTAGCCATGATTGAGTGTGATCATTGCCACTACTGCTGGTACGACAACATCGTAGTGTGAGATCGGGGTAGGTATACTCCACCGGCTTCGTCGACTCATCAGAGTTAAACACACGGAGGCGACGAAGGCTGCCACGTCCGCCACGTTTCCTCGATGACGAATAGAATGATTCCGACGCGAGTGCACCAGTAGTGAATATCAGTAGCAGGTATACAGTTGCCGCTGATAGCGGCGACCGCTGTCCACTCATCATCATCGTCATGATGTTGGAGGGCGCTAGAGGAGTTTGACACGAGGCCAAAAGAGATTTTCGGCCACAAATCAACTGCCCGGAGAGAAAGGCAAGCCGACCATGAGCCCTCTCTAGAGGCAGGTACTATCGTATTACCTTTTAAAAGCAGCTTTGGAGAGATACCTTGTGTGTATGAGGAAGACAATCAACAATCGTACTTTATTCTGGGCACCTAGGTTTGATATTATGCATTAGGATTAGCAATGCTCTCTTTGCCACTTCCAACGTTGAGATCCAGATTCAATTCTCCCCATAAGTCCAGCCTCCCAACTCTCATAGCATCAACTATCTTCTTAACCTAAATATGTAGCTTCCAAGTACTCCTATATCATCAGGAAAAAATACATACACTCGTGACATATCATCATCAGCTCAAAATTTGAACTTCACCCTCGGATCCTTATCCACACTCGCATACAACGCATACAGCATATCCGCATCTCGCACCGGTGCGTGTATAGTAACGCTCGTCCATTTTCCGGCCCTGCGTTCCGTATGATGTACCATACTGCCATCGACGCCGCAGCACCCGGCGACCAAATTCACCATCTCCGGCGCGAATTTGGCCTCGTCGATTTCGTCCCGTCCGATGATCTTGACCTCGAACACGGAGGGATAATCGACCAACGCCTCGAATACGCGACGCCTCGCACCCGTATTTTCGTCGGCATATAACGTGTATCCATCTTCGTCGTATTCCGGATTACGCACGTCGTTCAATCGTTGCCCGATCCCGACGAAGCTGGCATTATTGGAGTCTTTGATCATGGATGCCATCGTTCGTCGTTCCGTAATCGATGTCGATGTCGTTGCGAATCCGCCTCCGCTGCTTGGCTTCGTATTTTGTATGATGCGTTTGAACATATCGGTGCCGTCCTCTTCCCCTAGCAAAGGCAGGTTCGGGAGGGAGAGGTCGTTGGAGGCGGCATGAGAGTAGATGCCAATTTCGTCCACGTCGTTGGGATTATTCAACGAGGAGTTCGCATCGTCCTCTGCTTTTGGCGGAGGCACTTCGTTGAAGAATGATCCCGATGGCGGCAGATCTTTATCGTCATCGTCATTATTGCCATTGTTATTGGACGACATTGCGCGTTGAATTATCGACGGAGAAGGCGACGACGACGAAGTTATTACTCCTCGTCGTTCTCGCAACGTCTTTCGTCGCGAGGGCGAATCGACGCGCGAAGGAGATGATGAAAATGTCGTCGTTCTCGTCTTATGCAGTGGAATGGGCGAGATGGTCGACGTAGTAACGAATGCGTCGCCTGATGGAGCAGAACACAGCACAATCGGTATTAGGGAGATGAGGCGGAATCCCATGTTCGTGGGTTCGGGAGATTTTTTCAGTGGCGTGTCCCCCCCTCACACAAACAACCGAAATAGGTCCCCGACGATGTCGTCGTCATCGTCGTGGCTGATACCGCTGAGCAAGCTTATCGGTCTCATCGTAGTCGTGCCATTTGTAACGACATTCTTGCATTTGCAACATCAAGCATTTTGGAAGAATGACTATTGCTTCGTCGGGCCCGCGACGTACGTGAACGTGTTTGATTTTGCATCAACAACGATTATTGCGACGAGCGATGTTAATGAGAATAACATTGATAACGAGATACGCGTCGATGAGAAATCGGGTGTGACGACATCAACAACAACACCGATGACTTCGAAGGCGCTTGCCGGACGACGCTATCATGGGATATACGCACCAACATCATCCTCAAAGAGTCGGCCGGAGGAGAAACGACAATTCCGACAAAGGTATTCATCATCAAGCAACAGCAACGATGATGATACCCGTGGCAGATCATCGCTATTCCTATCATTATTTTCTTCTTGGACGATCACGAAAGGGTGGTCGTCGATCGCACAAATGTCCACAATGATATCGCTCACTAATGTTGTAATGACGCCACCGTCGGGACCTGGCATAATTGCATTCGAAGGAGACAAGTGGTGTCTTACTTCGTCATTGCTGTTGTCGGGGACGAAGAAGGATGACAAAACATCGGGAAGACGAGAAACGAAACAACAACAACAATCGTGGTGTTCTGATGTGTCACATCCTAATGAAATAATCTCAAACCGGTATCCACCCAGTGGAGTTTGGAGACTCGTTGAGCATCAGCCGCAATCGAGAGAATTACTACACGACAGTCTGCGTATCACTTGTGCCACTCCACCATCATCGTCGTCGTCTACCGCCACTGGTATCAAATCGAATAAACGAGGACAAAAATTACAAAATGGGAAGCAAAACGAAAATTTACGTTTCGTGCTGGACAAGCCATCGACGACGATGTTACTATTGCTCAATATCGGGCTGGCATTGTATTATTGGAATTTTCGCATCGACCCGGCGCGCGTATCCAAGGTATACGATCGCATAGTGCACGACCACGAATGGTGGCGTGGACTCACGGGCGCGACGGCGCACTTCGAACCGCTGCATATCGGTTTTAACATGATGTCATTACGAGCACTAGGACAAGAAATCGAGGGTAGCATGTATAGCAGTATCGTCTTTTTATTTTATAATATCGCATTGGTCGCGTTCACGACGATGGTGATGATGCTAATGACGTATGCAAGAATACGGTGGCATGAACGTGAAATCGAACGACCGTCTTCATCATCATCATCATCATCTCACGAGCATCATTTACAACATGACGACAAAATTCGACAATTGAAAGAGACGAGTTCCGTTGGCTATAGTGCAGTCTTATTTGCATGGATGGTAATACGAACGATGGAAAGTAATCGACCTAGTTGTCCAATACCATTCTTCTCGGATATATGTTTCGAGACATATACCATGCCGGGCCTACCGGCGATAAAGTTCAATATAGCGCCTATCGTATCACTCTTTGCGGCACAATTTATCATGCCACGAGTTAGTTTCATGGGACACTTGGCGGGCATTATATGTGGATTTGGTTTACATTGGGGAATATTCCCACCAATGGAACTATGTAGTCCAAATGTACTATTCGGTGGAGTATTCATCATTGGGCTAATTTGGAGAAGACGTATCATACCCGTGAGACCACTCCTAACAGCAACGATGGATGAGGAGGGATGTATGGAGCATGAGGACTATTTGACTTCACTCCTTGCGGTCGAAAATGGAGGAGATGAGGTGATTGTCGTCGGTGATAATTCTTCTCATCGAAGCCCGAGTCGGAGTAATAACCGACAGGCCTCTTATGATCCAATTAGGAAGAAGGAACGAGATCGCATTGAATCATATCGAAAGCAGAAGACATTACTCCATATTCGGAACTTGATTGGTGTAGTCACATTACTATCGCTGTTCGTCTTTGATTGGACGTCTAGTTTAGTACTCTCTCAGTTTGTGCTGCTAACTTTGTTTGCTTTTGGAACTAAAAGTTTGTTCATAGTATGGGCGTATACACGGTCCGAGGACGTTGAGAATGATATCATTGTGCCCGAAAAGAAACGATCAGGTATTATATGGAGAGGATTCCTTATGTCTGCAGTTCTTTCGATTGTGTACGACTCGATGACGTTCGCATCATGGCTTGCAGTGCCAAATATTAATTCTCCCATGCCGATAGGGTCTCTTTCAATCAAATTGTTCATGATATTTCGGCTTGTTGTCAATTTGCTTGCATTGGTCGTGGGATCAAAGATCTTACATGAATTGGGCGAAGTGGGAGGTGGGATACTGGTGCATATTTTCTCTCATGTTTTTGATTGGACGAGAGCTGTTGGGGACAGTGGAATTTTAGCCCTCCGAAGTCATACTCCCTTGTGGTCCGCTTTTGAAGGCAGAGGAATGACACTGGGAAGTAGAGGAACCTCCACTTGAAACCCATCGTGTCAATCGGACGACAGTGCCCTTACAACAATCAGACAGCTGTGTCTACACGAGGGAAGGCAATTTATGGAAAATGCATGAATGTTGACCTACAATATTCAACATAAGCCGTGTTTTTATGATTATCTTGCGAGAAAATACTGCTATGATTGAGATTCAAAACAATTGAAATTGAAGGGAACAGGTTTAAGAATAACCAGATGCATCTTAGAAGTTTAATATGACAAAAATCTCAATGCGTTCTTCAATATTGTCATCCCATGTACAGGACTTGTCAAAATCGACTCTGGATGAAATTGAACGGCTGCATATGGCAGGGTCTTGTGTTTTATTCCCATTACTATTCCATCTTCTGTTAACGCTGTGATATCCAAACACGGCGGGAGTTTATCACGTATACCATGGAGAGAATGATACCGTGCCACCTCAAATGTTTCTGGCAGTCCATTAAATATACTCCCACTGTGTTGACCTGATTCAGTCAGCGTAATAGAAGATGGCTTGCCGTGCATTGGATAACCAAGCACGCCGAGTTCACCACCGAAGTGCTCTACCATGCCCTGAAGGCCAAGACATACCCCGAATCCAGGAATTTGGTTCTTTTCTAATAGCGATATAGTTTTTGATAACTCAAAATCAGTTGGATTCCCAGGACCTGGCGAAAGCACAACCATATCTGGCTTCTTTCCATCGTCGACCAACTTTTGTATCGTCTTTAGTGCCGTTGGTCCGCTTCGCAATGTCATGACCTCTGCGCCAGTTTGACGCAGGTAGTTGCCAAGTGTATGAACGAACGAATCCTCGTGATCGACAAGGATGATACTCTTTCCTTCGCCAGGTCCAACAGTAGCAGCGGCTGGTTTTGTATTTTCCCCAACCTCATCTTCACAATCAATGTCGGCATCGATGGCATCTAACATTGCCGATGCCTTCAATTCAGTCTCAAGTTCCTCTGCCTCAGGATCAGAGTCATACAAAAGTGTCGCACCGGCCCGTACCTCCGCAATACCATTCTTCACTCGAACGGTGCGTAGCGTTAGTCCTGTATTCATGCTTCCATCAAATCCAATTAGCCCAACGGCCCCACCGTACCAGCACCTCGGTGAACGTTCATTGTCCTCCACGAATTGGATCGCCCACGTCTTGGGTGCACCAGTAACAGTTACTGCCCAGGTATGACACAGAAATGCATCGAGGGCGTCGAATTCGGGTCGAAGATATCCCTCAACATGATCGACCGTGTGTATCAATCGACTGTACATTTCAATTTGTCTCCGACCGATGACTTTGACAGATCCGGGTTCACAAATACGTGACTTATCATTACGATCAACGTCGGTGCACATAGTAAGTTCACTCTCCTCCTTTAGATTCATAATCAGACTCTTTACTCGTGCAGCATCTTCTATTGCATCAATCCCACGTGCGACAGTCCCAGAAATGGGACAAGTTTCAACTCGTATAGCCCCAGGTCGGTAGTCGTTGGTATCAACCTTCTCACATCGGACGAACATTTCTGGACTAGCACCGACCAGATACTCATCGTCACCCAAATTAAAGAAGAAGCCATATGGGCTGGGATTGTTCGATCGTAATCGTCGGAATAGTCGTGATGGGTTCATATCCAATGGTTTACGAAAGGTCTGGGATAGGACAACCTCAAATAAATTACCAACCTTAAATTCCTTTTTGGCATTGTCGACAGATTTTGTAAATTCTCCCGGTGGTGTATCACGTGTCACAAGCTTGTCACCACCAGAACTAGCAGCATGATCTTGACACCGTTCGTTGAATGATAAAAATGGTTCAGATGTACCATCATGTGGCAAACCTATCGTCGATTTTGATTTGTATGTAAAGTCCAACGATACAGTCCACGCCGACTCTCGACTCTGATCCACAACGACTAGTTCATCGGCTAGGTATAGGAGCAAATCCCGTTGTATGGGATCACGTTCCTGTGCCAAATTGATTGGTTCGAATTGAAATGTTAAATCATAGCCAAATGCACCGTACAAACCAAGATTGAGATCTCCACTATCATCACTGTCATATCGAAATAAGTCAACGAGAGCACGTACGACGGAGAATAGTGATGGTTGTCGTGAACGTTCCTCTTCATTGAAGCTTCCAACCTCACCGGGAGGCGGAACACGTATGTCGATGACATCACCCATTTTTATCACACTTGACAAAGTCCCAGCGTCAAGAAGGTTGTTCATAGTATCTAATACTGCTTCCAGTAATACCCTACCCCGCGAATTTAACGCTGATATCTTACATTGATTACCAGTGCCAGATACCTCAAGGGGTGGATCAACAAACCCAAGTGACCACCGTGCATATCTGCCAGGGAATTCATAACTCGATGTCAATACAGCTCCTTTGCGATGGTCTAACAACTCAATTAGTCGTTCAATGGCTCCATCACTTCCCCAAATCAATCTACAATCGTCTACCACTTCGCCACTTCCATCACCATCACTACCTTGACTGTTGACAGTAGGAGAATTGAAGAAGGAGGATATATAATCTTCTCCACAATCAAGGTTTACAACATCATCAATAGCATTGCCATGTGTATACCGTAAAGATCGTACAATGGCATTAATTTCAATCCCACCATTGGTAACAAATGTCCCACCGACTGGACGACGAGGCGGTGGGGCACCGAGTCCACGTGGGGAGATGCCACGTGTTCCCATCATTTCGGATGCTGATTTGACGCCCACCCCGCCTGACTTGGCAACGAAGACGGCATTGTAATTATTCATACTGCTTTTGTTATTATTCGTATTCGTATTCGTGGTACTGGTAGTACTTTCCTCAGTTGCGCTCATGAAGTGAGGAGTAGTAGTGGTGCGACGTTGATGAGAACATGATGATGTCGTGACGATGAATGCGTATGAGAATGGTGGATGAATCGCCGTTCGGTCAAATAGTACCAGCGCAATTAAAAAAGATACCACCATGACCATTCTTCGTCCTCCCATCATAAATGACATCATGCTATGATTGATGTCTAACCCACCAACCAACCGCGAGTCGTTGATTGGAGGCGCGCGGCGTAGAAGGTGTCTTCTCGTGAATGTAAACCAATGTGTTTAATAACTTTATTCTGGCACTTCAAGGACAGACGATGATTTGCAATAACAAGGAGGCAAGCCCAAGGTCGCGGGTTCGAACCCCGTATCGAGCAAATTATCGCTCGTTTAACTCAGTGGTTAGAGTGTGGGTCTTATGACTGCTCTGTTGCAAATCCTTTTGCCATATTATTTCATTGAGAGGTTGTAGGGGTTCAATAAGAAGAAGAAAAGCAAGGCATTGTTGCAAATTGCAATCATAGGAGATGGCAGCATAATAAATCTGAATGATTGTCTTATGTTTTACTTTTCACAAACAAATCTCTATACCTATAAACAGGAAAGCAGAAGAATCTATTTGATGATCCGGGCCTAACTAGGCCAGACCAATGCGGGACAGACCCTGGAGCCAAGCACCACACGTAAGGTAGCCTCTCTAACCACCCATAAATAGTAAACATGGATTGACTATGAGTAGCTAGTCTGCTACCACCTCTTCCCTAGTGTTTACTATAAGAACGTCATAACGAAATGACCACCGCCAGCATGGCGGAAGCGTGCTACACAGCATGTGCAACGACCATGTCCTAGGCAGGGACTACGTCTAGGGCCTACAGTATCGATACACGGTAGATGTAGCGATGATGTAAAAATGAAAATTATGATCTTTTATCTAGTTAAAAATGGGTGCCGAATGAGCACGCGAGTGCACATCGGCACACGAAAGAAAGCGGGGAATATCTCAATATTACCTCGATGCGTAGGAATCACTCCTACGCATCTATATCGTCCGATCGGTATTAACAATGCTCCGATCGTCTACGGCGTCGTCGCAGCGTCCTCGCGACGCTGTACGATTTATCCGGCGCGCCGTTTTCTAGTACAATTTTTATGTATGAGGAATTCCTAGTAAACAGGAAAGTATCCTTTCTAATATCGAGAAGTTATCGAATCTTCTCCATAACGTTGGTGCCTTACCTAGTTATGTACATCACATCTTATAGCATACGTATCGTCCTACTATCGCGGTACGTAAATATCTACGATACCATGGCGCCTATGTCAGACCAAGCAGCAGGTCCTCAATGGAATCGAAAAATTAACGCTGCACAAGAATGAACATGGGCAATACACGCACGATACCATCCTCCCATTTGAAAAGGGCATTAAGCGTGTGCTCATCAGCCAGAGTTAAACCCAAACGATCTGGGTAACGGCACGACAAAACTCCTTGACGATGGGAATAATCTCCTCACGTTTGTGAAGGCAACGGATGCCATCATAGCCGGGTCCGTCCTAAAAGCATCGAAGAAAAAGGCGGATGATCAATCGCTGATCACAGGCACTACAGTCCAGCCCGTCTTCATCAAAAGGATTGAGGCACAGGAGGAAGCCGACCGCTTGAACATCATCAATCAATTGGTCATTGGCAAAAGTCACAAACAAGGTGGGCAGCGACATCACTGACACCATCCTACGAACAGCTGATGGCAGCGACCACAAAAGAGTGGACGACTACACCTCTACGAAGTAATGAAAGCCGCCACCAAGGGCGCCTACCGACCAACAGCGACAGATGTGTTGGAGCAGGTGATTGAAGACATCCACCACCCATTTGACTTTCGAAAAAAGGTCAGTGTCAACATGGAGCTGATGCAATCCAACACGGCACGAATGGCCACCTACGGAATCGTCATCGGCATCCCACAGCTCACACTCACTCTAAGACTTGCCAACATCGAAACATCATGCAAAGCTGAGTATGGACGTGAGTTTCCGAAAATCGTACCCATACAACCACTTACACGATGCGACATCACTGCAGTTTATACTAAAAGAATTATCGGGAGCAGATGGGGTGCGCGAACTCAAATCTATCAGTGCCAAATTATATAAATAAGGTGTTGAAACAATTCCAACACACCGTCAACAAAATGCAGAACGCACCATACCCAAGTGTACCATTAACAATATGGAGCCAAGAATTAATATGCAACACAAAAATCATCAGCACCGCCAATGGATGCCAAAACCAAGAAGTTCATCCAGCAAGTACCATGTCCATGTGCGGCAAAAGTTTTTATTTCTGGGCCAAACAGTCGACAGTCAACAGCACACTACTTCGTCCAATTAGCGCCATAGCATCACAATCATCAGCACCAACCACCGATACTTTTCAAAACACAATGCAACTACTCAATTACTTAGGAAAACAGGAGGATGCCGTCCTATCATATCATTTGAGCGACATGATATTAGCGGTGCACATCGATGTAAGCTATTTAAGCGAGCCCAAAGCACTCAGTCAAGCAGGGGGACACTTCTTCCTTTCCAATGATACACACATACCTCCTAACAATGGGGCAGTACTAAAGATTGCACACATCATCAAAAATGTAATTTCATCAGCAACGGAAGCAGAAGTGGCAGGGTTGTACATAATGGCACGCGAAGCAGTGTACATCAGAATCATCCTAGAGGATTTAGGGCACAAACAACCTTCCACACCGCTACAGACAATGCCATGGCGGATGCAGTGATTAATGGTAAGGTGCAACCAAAACAAACGAAAGCCATGGACATGTGATTCCAATGCCAACAACAATTTAGAATATATTGGCAACCTGGGAAGAATTATGCAGATTATTGGACAAAACATCACCCAGAAGCACATCATTGAAACATACTAAAAGAATTTCTTACATCACATATTGTTATAATAGAAATGTTACGAATCAAACAACAGCAGAAGAGAAATGCATCGAATGCAAAGTGAGGACCCACGAAAGAAGTTACATCGATTAAAGGTAAAGTGAGGACCCACGATGGATATTGCATCGAATACAAATATTGAGAAGAGTACCACGATTGGTATTATTATTATCATAATTATCGTTTTGAGCCTCTAATACAAAAAATAAAATGGTGCAGTATTGAAGACGGTGTCAAAAGCGGGAAAAAATATGTTGATGTTGACGATTGCATGTAAAAATTAATTGCAGACAGAATGACTCCTCCCACAACCTTATGAATTCGTAGTGTCAATGTCAACCCCTAGTAGGTTCTTCTTCTTACAGAGTGGTGGATTAGGACTGTCATTCTCTGCCTGTTCAATGTGATTCTTGCGAATCGTCTTCCACTGTTGGATGTCTTTGTAACGCAAGTTATTCTTCAGTTGCTCATTCTCCATAAGGAGTAGCTTGTAGCGTCTCTCCATTTCTTGCTGCTTGATGTTATAATCAGTCGTCAGTCTTGCAGCCTTGGCCTCAGCTTGTTCCTTCTCGCAGCGCAGGCGTTGAAACTAATCCCAATGATATTTGTAAGATGGTGAGAAGATGAGTAATACGAAGCAGTGAATAATAATAATACTATAATGTAACAATCTGATATGGATTACTTACTTCCATTTGCAAAGCCTCGATCAATTGACGTAATTCTTTGGCAACCGTAGATTCAAGAGCTGAATTCGCAAGAAGAACCTGACCACTTTGTTTCACTGGGTCTCTTTTTTTATTGGCATGAATAGCTGCTTGCTTCTGACTCGATATAACATCCGCAGGATGAGGTGACATTGGTCGACAGCGAACTACTGCTTGACGATGACTCTTGTTATGTTTCTTCTCATTCTTGTCAACAAAATCGACATCCCTGCACGACTTTGAAAATAATGTCTCGGGCTTCTCACATGATGCAGTCGGATCCTTACCAAATGGTGAGACCGATCTTGCTCTTGCAGATAATGCACAGCCTTCTTTTTCACCCATGTGGGATGGAACCGAAACGATTGACTCCTTCCTACTATTACTACTTGTTGCTATGGTAGGTAATGTTGTTGTCTGCAGTGGAAGCGGCATGAAATGCTTGCTTCTTCTTATCAGGTCTGGAGATGGAGGGTCCACCATTACACTGGTTGACGACTTCTGCCTTGGCCTCGATGGTCGCTTGTAATCTGTCAACGAAGAATTACGTTTTTTTAATAACATTTCATTTGCTAGACAGTTGAGCTTCCGAGGAAGGTACTTGGCGACATCATCAGATTTCATGTTGTCAAGTTGAAAATCCGCTTGCGTTGCCTTTCTCCTGGCAAGCACGGGGTAGAAAATTATTGTCCAGCACAACAGCCTCAACTCAACAACATATGGTACAACTTAGGGTTAAGAGGTTAAGAAGAAAATCGCAGAAGAGGAAATTAAATCCCCCTCGAAAGACACGAAATTATTTATTTGTCGAGCCATAGCTGCATTTATTGTGCCAGAGCGACATGGCAGTCAGCTGAAAGAATGTTGGCCGCTGCAAATCCACATCGTGAATTCTTATCGACTAAGTTGTCCGGCCTATCAGGGGCAGGAGGAGTACAACGGACGCCCAATACCATGTTTGCGCTTTCATAATGGTCACGCCACGCGGGGGCGATGTAAGGACGACCACATCTCGGCCCCAACTTGGCCCACGACAACCGCACCGCAGAAAGGATGGAGAGAGGGGGTGTCTCTAGTCGTCGATGTGCCTGATCATGTGAGGTGGCAGACATTGCCGATGTCATCGCCATGGAGGCGACGGAGACATGCCAAGAGATGATTTTTTAGACATGGCGAGTTTTGGAGTGGTAAGTAAGGCGCGGAATCTACGTAAATCAGTACTTATCAAGGCGGGAAAAATCTCACCGTGATCAAATTTTGATGGTAAATGAATAATATCGAGTTTGGAGTTAATACCTCCGTTGTAATCTCCTCGTCAAGACGATTCTAATGGTGGTCTCATCATCTGTTTTGTTAA
>Ga0247843_1003367_pt1 | contig 26510 bp, 24 predicted proteins | sample LaCruzMarch2017__FD_192420 | JGI IMG/M metagenome (GOLD analysis project Ga0247843, IMG submission 192420) | Freshwater microbial communities from meromictic Lake La Cruz, Castile-La Mancha, Spain - LaCruzMarch2017_8m | ecosystem: Environmental > Aquatic > Freshwater > Lake | place: Spain... | reverse complement strand
CGCAAGCCGAGGAGCTGTCCGCGCACGTTGCGGCAACCCGTCAAGAACTGGCCCAAAACAAAAAGCCCCGGCTCCAAACCCCTTGTCAAAACCATCGTGCTTACCAATCCTTAAAGGCATTGGACTTTAGTCGGAACGAACTGGAAGTGTGGGTGCTCTCGCCGACTGAAGTCAGCGCTCCCCCTGCGGGAGCTCAGTGCTCGAGGCGGTTCGGGACCTTGGTCCACTCCGAGGCGGGCTTGAGGGGCCAGCCGGGGTTGTTGGGGGTCCAGACGCGCTTGTCGGCATTGCGGCGGAGCCAGGCGGCCCACCAGCTGAAGGAACTGTTGGCGACGATGGCGTGACGGCAGGCGGCCATCAGGCGGAAATCGCGGAGTTCGTCGCTGACGCCGTCGGAGACGTAGCGGACCGGCGCGCCGTGGAAGTCGAGATACTGCTGAGCCCATTCGAGGTCATCGCCGAAGACGAAGAACTGGCAGCCGCCGAGCATCGAGAGGGCGGAGGTGATACTGGAATCGTAGTAGCCGGAGCCGAGGCGCGGCGAGTAGCGGTCGCGGCGGATGTGGACGAAGACCGAGGGCGTGGAGGACAACTCGGCCTCGAGGTCGGCGTCGGCGCTGCCTTCGGCGAAGGGCGGCGGCTGGAGTTCGGTGCGGATGGTGGACGCGCGTTCGGCGAAGTATTTCTCGCTCTGCCAGTAGCCGTTCAGCCGGACGATCTGGCGATTGCTGATGAAGCCGGTGAGCTGGTCTTCCGGCTTGTCGCTTTCCTCGGCGAGGTAGGAGCGGAGCGGGTTCGGCAGCAGCTTGTTGAAGGAGCGGATCGCCTTGTGGCGCAGGCCTTTCGGGTCGCCGAGGCGCCAGCGGGGCGGGGCGAGTTGGGCGGCGACGGGGAACTGTCCCAATTTGAAGGCGCGGCCGTAGCCGTCGCGGGTGAAGCCGGACACGTCATCGAGCCACAGTTCGCGGCGGGTGCGGATGGCGTAGGCGCGGGCGGCCGCATAGGCGAAGAGCTGGTTGCCCAGGCCTCCTTTGATCATGGCGACGACGACGCGGGTCACTTCAGCGGTGCGGATTGGAATTTGGCGAGGGACTTCTTCAGGAAGGCGAGGTCGTCCGGGTGGCGGGTGGCGTAGGCTTCGAGTTGCGTGCGGACTTGCTCCACGCGGGCATCGATGGTCTCCGGGGTGAGGCGTTCGCCGTAGGGGCCCGGGCCGTTGAGGCGTTCGAGCATCAGGCGGCCGATGTCGGGGGTGGCATGGAAGAGATCGATCCATCCGTCAAGGTGCGATCCGGGTTGATCGGCCGGCGGCAGGGGCGGGGAGTTGAGTGGATGACCGTCGAGGAAGTCCCAGATCTCCACCGGCGGGGCGTCGGGAGCGGCTGCGTTGGCCGTGGCTGCAAGCTCGGCGAGGGCGCGGCGGTCCTTGGCGAAGTAGGGATCGGGATCGCCGAGTTCGCGGTAGGCGAGCTGGAACAGGGCGTGGTTGGGGGTGAAGAAGATGACGAGGCGCGTGTTCTTTTCGCGGCAGGCGGCGATGATTTCCTCCACCAGGGCGATCTTCTCTTTCGAAAGGCCGCCGTGCGCGGTGTGGGCCATCGCCATGCGGTAGGTGGTCGAGAGGTAGAGCGAGGAAATCAGCAGGCGCTGGTTTTGAGGAAAGGCGGCATCGAGGCGGAAACCCTGTGGCGAGTGCTCGGCGGGCTGGTCCTTGAGCGAGCGGCCGACGGTGGCGATGGACGCGGCCATGGTGGAGATGCCCACGTGGTAGCGGAGCTCGCGTTCGAGCGGGTTGCCGGCGGGGTCGAGCGGTGAGAGCGGGAAGTCGGTATTGTTGACCTTGGGCGGCGGGGTGCTGAGGTCGCCGGCATCGATCGCGAGCACGACGAGGCGCGGGCTTTGGCGCTCGATGAAATAGCGGAACATCGCGTGGTTCTCCACCAGCAGGCCGGCGTTGAGGCCGAGGTTGGCGCAGCGCATCCCTTCGAAGACCGGGTGCTTGGGATCGAGCCCGATGTCGACGCGCGACGAGCCGAACATCGCGGCGTCCCAGGTGCCGGAGCGGACCAGGCCGGCCTTCGAAGTGCGGTTCCAAGTGATCTCGATCGCGCGGTAGGGCTCGAGCTTCTCGGCAGTCCACGGGGTCGGTGTGACGCGCCATGGATTAACCGTCGTGTTGAGCGCGAAGCCGCCGACCGCCATGCCGAGGAGCAGCAGGAGGAAGAAGGTCTGGTAGCGTTTGAGAGCGCGCACGGGTCAGAACTGAAAGTAGATGAACTCGCTGATCTTGTCGAATTGCAGGCCGGTGGCGATGGCCAGCAGCACGGTGGCGATGGCGAAGGCGGGGGTCGGCCGCCATTGCCACCAGCGGCGGGTGCCGGCGGCGGGGAAGGGCGCGCCTTTGACGCGAAGGGCGGGGCGGTAGCGGGCGAAGATTTCCTGGGTGTTCGGGAACAGCCAGACGCCGATCAGGGCGGGCAGCAGCTTGAGCGGTTCGGCGCTGGCGACCACCCGGGCGGCCTTGTCGGGCCAGCCGTCGAAGCCGTTCAGCCCGGCCATCGAGGCGAGCATGCGGTTGGCGCTGGCGAAGTCGTGGGCGCGGAAGTAGACCCAGCCGACGAGGACGGCGAGGAAAGTCACGGCTATCGCCAGCGGCTTCGGCAAGGCGGGCCAGGCGAGTTTTTTCCGCAGGCCGAGCCAGGCATGGTTGAGGCAGAGGTAGGTGCCGTGGAGCGCGCCCCACATGACGAAGGTCCAGCCAGCACCGTGCCAGATGCCGCCTAACAGCATCGTGAGGAACAGGTTCACGTAGCGGCGGGAGGGTCCCTTGCGATTGCCGCCGAGGGGAATGTAGAGGTAGTCGCGGAGGAAGCGGGACAGCGTCATGTGCCAGCGGCGCCAGAACTCGACGATCGAATCGGCCTTGTACGGCGAGTGGAAATTGAGCGGGAAGCGGATGCCGAAGAGACGGGCGGCCCCGAGGGCCATGTCGGAGTAGCCCGAGAAGTCGAAGTAGAGCTGGAGCGCGTAGGCGACCGCGCCGACCCAGGCTTCGGCCATCGTCGGATCGCGCCCTTCGGCCGCGGCGAGGCCGAAGACCGGGGTGGCGATGCGGGCGAGATTGTCGGCGATGACGACCTTCTTGAAGAGACCGCAGAGGAAGATGCCGAGGGCGACCGGGAAGTCGCGGTGCCAGCCGTGATGGCGCTTGCGGAACTGCGGCATCATCTCGCGATGATGGATCAGCGGCCCGGCGATGAGGTGCGGGAAGAAGGTGACGAAGAGGAGGTAGTCGGTGAAATGGTATTCTTCGGTCTCCCCGCGGTAGGCGTCGACGAGGTAGGCGATCTGGAGGAAGGTGAAGAAGGAGATCGCGAGGGGGAGGATGATCGGCTGGAGCGTGCCGGGCCAGCCGGTGAGGGATGTGGCGATGCCGGCGAGGAAGCCGGCGTATTTGAAGTAGCCGAGGAGCGCGAGGTTGGCGGTGACGGCGGCGGTGAGGAGGAGTTTGCCATGAGGAGTGGCGAGACTCTTGTCGCGACGACGGTCGGGGGGACAGGAGTCTCCCCCCTCCCTATGCAAGCGCGACAGGCGGCGGCCTAACAGGTAGTTGAAGACGCAGGAGCCGAGGATCAGCAGGACGTATTTCGGGCTCCATTGACCCTCGGGGTCGGGATTCCAGACACCATAGAAGACGAAGGACACCATCACCAGCCAGCCGAGAACCACGCGGAACGGCGCGCGGCGCAGGGCATGCCAGCCGAGCAGGGCGATCGGCAGGAAGACCAGCAGGAAGGTGTAGGAATTGAAGAGCAAGGCGGGAGATGAGGTAAGGAGTGTCGACCTTCGGTCGACGCGGTGTCGACGGAACGTCGACACTCCTCAAGGGAGCACGCCGGCTTTATGCAGCTCGGCAAGGGCCAGCGGCATCAGGCGTTGGGAGAGGTGGGTGCTGTCATGGAAGAGCTTGATGTCGGCCTTTTCCGCGGGCGGATGGTAGAGGCCGGCAAGGGCGACCATCGGGATGCCGGAATTCTCGCAGTGCTCGCGGAGCCTCGCGGTGTAGGCGTAGGTGATGTCCCGGCGGAGTTCCCAGGAGCCGATGAAGGGGAAGGTCGGGCTGGTCAGGCTCTCGTCCTTCGGGATGATCTGCGGCGGGCCCCAGACGACCGGCCGGAAGCCGCGGGCGGCGATGGCTTGCGGGAGCTGGATGAATTTCGCGGCGGTCTTTTCGACGACCTCATCGATCCGGCCGCCGGCGATCACGGCCTTGGCCATGTGGATGCGGCAGTCGATCTCGCCGAACGAAAGCAGCACGCGGCTGCCTGGCTTCACGTCCTTCTTGAGCAGGATCTCGATCTTCTCGCGCGAACGGGTCGACGAGCCGGGGTCGCCGGCTTTCCAAGCGGTGGCGGGGCCGACGTGGAAGACGCGGAAGCAGGGCAGCAGGTCGAGGCCGCGGTTGATCCAGTGCGGTTTCCAGAACGCGCTGCGGCGGTAGCGGACGAAGCGCAGGCGCTCGGCCCCGGCGAAGAACATCGTGTTGCTGTCGCCGATGCAGGTGAGCGGCTCGACGGGGCCTTTGAGCGGGTGGCCGAGGTGCTTTTCTAACAGCGCGTGGCGACGCTGGTCGAAGGGGGTTGCCTTGGTCCGCGGCTTGCGGGTCAGCAGCGCGTCGAGGTCGTCGGCCAGCGAAATAACTTCCGCCAGGGTGGTGTCCGGGAGTTCGGGGATCACGCGGCGCCTGCTTTGGATTCAAGGATCGACCACTCCGGGGCGAGCCAGTTGTCGGGCGACTGCTTGCCGACGAGGACGAGGTCGGTGTGGACGCGGTTCGGGTCGCCGTGGAGCTTGGGCAGGTCGGCGAAGCCTTCCACCTTCTTGAGCGTCTTCGCCTTGATGCTGGCGACGCGGTAGGTGTGGAAGCGCTGCTGGAGCCAGCCGAGGTATTCCGGCGGCGATTGGCCGGCCCAGGTGATGTATTGGGCGTCGAACTCGATGAAACCGACCGAGCGGGCGACCGAAGCGAGGGTCTCGACGAAGCCGCGGAGGGCTTTGCTTTCGTAGCCCTCGATGTCCATTTTGAAGAGCAGGGTCTTGCCGCGGGCGGCCTCGAGCGGGACCACCGAATCGATCGGGCGGGCGGGCAGCTTGAACTCGAGGGTCTGCGGGCGCGTGTTCATTTCGCGGACGGCGGACGAGCTGCCGCTCCAGTCGGGATTGACGAAGAAGGGGATGTCGTCGGCCGGAGCGTCGGCGACCAGGCAGTTGGTGATCGTCATCCGCGGCCCGGCGGGGTGGTCGGCCTTGCTCTTCTCGAGGTGCGGGATGAGGCGCGGGTTGGCCTCGAAGCCGAAGAGCGTGGCGTTCGTTTCGTAGTCGGTGCCGAACATGCATTCGCCGTAGTTCAGGCCGACGTCGACGATCAGGTCGGGATTCAGGTGGCGGTTGAAGTCGCGCCAGAAGATCAGGTTGTCGGAGACCTTGCCGCGGAGGGGCTCCTCGATGACTTTTTTACGGGCGCAGGGGTCGGCGGCATCGATGTAGATCCAGTGGTCGCTGCCATGAAGCTTGGCGCGCTCCGGGCGGAGGGTGCCGTAGCGGATCAGGATGAGCGGCTTGAGGTAGGCGCGTTTGAAAGCTTTCTCGAAACGCTTGTAGGGGCTGACATTCATGGTGCGGCGCGGCCGGAGTGTGAGCGCCGCGGGGGTGGGGGGCAAGGCTGTAGCGGCGCGTCTATGACCGCCGCACTTTGTAAACGAAGCGACGCCAAGGCCCGCTTTGGACCCGGTGCAAGGAGGTCAGTCCTCCCGTGCCTCGTTTACAGTCAGCTGCGGTCATAGACGCGCCGCTACATTTTTAGTTCTCGAGCAACTCCAGTCTGAAGAACCTCTGCGGATCGGAGAGGGGGAGGGTAAGCTCGATCAGGCCGCCGGCGACGGGGATGCCCTGGTTGCCGGGGACGTCCCAGGGGGTCCAGGGGCCGAGGGTGGTGGAAGTGTCGATGCGGAACGAGCGGTTCGTGGGGACGGGGAAGCGGAGCTTCCGGGGGCTGCCGGAGATTTGCGGGCGGAGGGCGCTGGCGCCATTGCGGGGATTGGTGGCGGCGAGGAATTCGTCCTGGTTGGTGATGCCGTCGCCATCGGGATCCTGGCCGGGGGCTCCGGCGGGGTCGGCGTCGGGTTCGAAGTTCGCGATCCGCCACGCATCGTAGGTCTGGCGGGTGGCGAGCTCGCCGTTGATCCAGCTGGTGAGGAGCGCGACGTTGGCGCTGTCGATCACGTTGCTGCCGAGCGGCGGCATGCGGTTGAAGCCGCCGGTGGCGGCGGTGCGGTGGAGCAGGATGGAATTCGCGGTCGAGCCGGGGACGACGAGCTTGTTGAGCGGGTTGCCGCCGTTGTTGGTGGCGCTGCCGTTGACCAGGGTGGTTTGGGCCAGGGTGAGTTCGGCGCGACCGTCCCAGGAGGCGGGAGCGGTGCCGCCGGACTTGTGGCAGTAGGCACAATTGACGGCGAGGTAGGAGCGGACGCGGGCTTCGACCGAATAGGCGCTTTCGGCGGGGCCGACGTGGCGGGGCAGGAGGTTCGGCGAGCCGGGGTTGTTCGAGAGGAAGCCTTGGCTGAAAAGGGTCGAGAGCTGGTTGCCGCTGAAGCCGTTCATGCTGCCGGTCAGGTTGAGCTGGCGGGTGTTGAACGACAGCGCGTGGCCGGCCTGCGGGGTATGGCAGACCATGCACTCGGCGCGACTGGGAATGCGCCAGGTTTGCGGGACGGGATTGCCGCCTTCGGTGATGGCGAGGGGGAAATTCTCGCCGCCGTCTTCGACCAACGTGGCCTCGGTGCCGGCTTCGTTCCACCGGTAGCTGACGCCGTAGGCTCCGCCGGCATTCTTGACCAGCAGGCGGGTCTCGATGCGTTTCTTGCTGGTGGGCACGCCGCGCAGCATCTCCATGTCGAAGTGCTTCACCCAGATGCTGCCGGTGGGGAGGGTCCAGGGTGTTTCCTTTGACCAAGTGAACTGCGAGGTGCCGTTGGGCACGACGAACCAGCGGGACTTGATCGCGTGGTCGCTCCAGAAGGGGAGGTTCACTTGATAGGGAACGAGGCCGGGCGAAGGCGAGAGATCGGTCAGGTCGGCGAAGAGGCCGGTGGCGGAGAGGGTGACCGGGAAGTTGCCGGGATTGGTGGTGGTGACGAGGCGGCGGACAATGCCGTCCGTGATATCAGCGAGCAGGAGGTCGTGGTTCGAGGGATCGGTGCCGAAGGCCGCGATGCCGGCTTCGCCGAGGAGTCGCTGGCGGCTGCTGCCGTCGAGATTCATCGACCAGATATTACCGGTGCCGTAGTCGCCGAAGATGTATTTGCCCGCCAGCGCGCCGATGCGGGTGCCGCGGTAAACACGGCCGCCGGTGATTGAATAGCCGTCGCCGCGCGGGTAGTCGTGGACGGGAGGGGCGTGGTAAAGCGTGTCGAAGTTTGCCGGGGCGGAGTTGCTTTTCGCGCCGTTGTGGTTTCCTTCGCGGTAGGCCCAGCCGTAGTTGCCGCCCTTCACGACGAGGTTGATCTCTTCCCAGGCATTCTGGCCGACGTCGGCGCACCAGAGTTGCCCCGTGGCGGTGTCGAAGGAGAAGCGCCAGGGGTTCCGCAAGCCGGTGGCGAAGAACTCGCGGCGCACCTTCTTGCGGTTTGTGCTGCTCAGCAAGGCTCCGTTCCAGCGACCGTTCCAAGTGCCACCGGCGCTGGTGTGGACGAAGGGGTTGTCGAGCGGGATGGAGAAGCGGGCGAGGTCGGGTAACGCGGCGTGGGCGGTGGGTGCAACATTGCCGGGCTTCTTGTCGACATCGATGCGCAGGATGCCGGAGTGGAAGTCCTTGATGATGGTCTGGCTGTTGTCGAGCGAGTCGTCCGCGTTCCCCTCGTCGCCGACGGAGATGTAGAGGTAGCCGTCGGGGCCGAAATGCAGGTCGCCGCCGTTGTGATTGGAGGCCTGGTCGAGCTGTTCGATGAGAACGAGTTCGGAGGCGGGATCCGCGGCGGCAGGGTTGCCGGCAAGGGTGGTGAAGCGGGAGACGCGCTGGTAGCTGTTGTAGGATGCGGACGGCGAGTTGCGCTTGGAGACGGAGTAGAAGACGAAGAACTGGCGGTTGACCGCGTGGTCGGGATGGAAGGCGAGGCCGAGCAGGCCGGCTTCGCCGCCGTAGTCGAAGTCCTCGTTCGCGCGGGCGTCGACGGTGGCGGCGAGATTGAAAAAAATCATTTTGGCCGGAGCGGTGACGTCGGGGATGAGCTGGATGACACCGGGTTGCTCGCAGACGAAGAGCCGCCGGCTCTCGCCGGGGGGAGTGGCGAGGCAGAGCGGTTGATCGAAGGTGAGGGTGCCGAGGGCGTTGACCAGCGAGTAGGTGGTGGCGGGAGGGGAGGCGGGGACGTTGAGAAGGGGGCTGGGGATCCGGAGTGCGGAGGAGAACTGGAGGGTGGCGGTGCCGGTGGAAGCCTGGCCGGCGGAATTGTTGCCACGGAAGACGAAGGAATCGCCCGCTGGATTGCCCGTGGTTTGAGTGTAAAGGATGGAGCCGTCCGCCGAGACGGTGGCGGTGCCTGCAACGGGTGCCTGGAGGACGGAGAGTGTGCCGGGCACGATGGGCCCTGCATTCCCGACCGGGGATTGGAAGCGGGTCTTCGCCCCGTGGCGCATGGTCCGGGTCTGGGCATCTGCACCCACGGTCAGGGCGAGGAGGCAGGCGAAAATCGGGCGGAGCATCGGCGCGGACCCTACCAGCCGGCCCGGGGAAAGCAAAACGCTTCCGACGAGGGAGGAGGCTGGCGGATCACCGTTCCAGGAGCTCCACCCGGAAGAAGCGCTGCGGATCGATGAGGGGAAAGACGATCTCAATCAGGCCGCCGGCGACGGGAAGCCCTTGATTTTGAGGGATATCCCAAGGTGCCCAGGCACCGAGATCCGAGGAAACATCGACGCGGAAGGAGCGGTTCGTGGGAACGGAGAAGCGGAGCGCGGGTGGCGAGGTGGAGACTTGCGGGTGGAATGTGCTGGAGCCGTCGCGAGGATGGGTAGCGGCGAGGAATTCCTCGTGGTTGGTCGCGCCGTCATGGTCGGGGTCTTCGCCCGGGGCACCGGCGGGGTCGTTGTCGGGCTCGAAATTCGAACTACGCCAGTCGCCGTAGGTCAGGCGGTCGTCCAGCTCGCCATTGATCCACGTCGTCAGGAGCGCGACGTTCTCAGAATCGATCACGCTGCTACCCAACGGCGGCATGCGGGTGAAGCCGTTGGCCGCGGCGACCCGGTTGAGCACGATCGAGTGCAAGAGGTCGCCGGGCACGACGAGCTTGTTGTTGGTGTCGCCGCCGTTCTGGGTGGCGGTGCCGTTGACCAGGCCGGTCTGGTCGAGCGTGAGTTCCGAGCGACCGTCCCATTGGCCGAGCGCCGTCCCGCCGGACTTGTGGCAGTAGGCGCAGTTCACCGCGAGGTAGGAGCGGACGCGGGCCTCCACCGAGTAATCCTCCTCGCCCGGCTTCAGATGGCGCGGGAGGAGATTCGGCGAGCCGGGGTTGTTTGAGAAGTAGCCTTCGTTGAAAAGCGTCGTGAGCTGGTTGCCGGGGTGACCGGGGATGCCGTCGGCGAGATTGAGCTGGCGGGTGTTGAATGACAGCGCGTGTCCAGCCTGCGGGGTGTGGCAGATCATGCACTCGGCGCGGCTCGGGATGCGCCAGGTTTGCGGCACGGGAGTTCCGTTCTCCGTGATCCCCAAAGTGAAATCCACGCCGTCATCCGGGACCAGTGTGGCCTCGGTTCCCGCCGCGTTCCATCGGTAGCTGACGCCGTAGGCTCCGCTGGCATTCTTCACCAGCAGACGGGTCTCGATCCGCTTTTTGCTGGCCGCGACTCCGCGCTGCATCTCCATGTCGAAATGCTTCACCCAGATGGTGCCGGCCGGCAGGGTCCAGAGCCCGTCTTCCGACCAGGTGAACGTCGCATTCGCGTTTGGCAGCGTGAACCAGCGGCGCTTGATCGCGTGGTCACTCCAGAAGGGCAGGTTCACGTCATAGGGAATCAGGCCCGGGGCCGGGGTGAGGTTCGCGACGCTTGAGAAGAGTCCGGTTGCCGTGAGCGTGGCGGGAAAGGTGCTCGCGGCCGGCGTGGCATTCAAACGCAGGACCTTGTTCCCGTCGTAGTCCGCGGCGAGGAGATCCTGATTCGAGGGATCGACCCCGAAGGCCGAGAGGCCGCCCTCGCCTTCGATGCGTTCGACGCCGCTGCCGTCGGGGTTGACCGCCCAAACGTGACCGGAGACATGGTCTGAAAAGATGTATTTCCCGTAAAGCGCCCCGATCGACGTTCCGCGGTAGATCCGCCCGCCGGTGATCGAGTCGCCGCGCAAGGTGGATGGTATCTCCGGCACCCCCGAGCTGCCGGTGTGCGGGTAGGCATAGACCGGATTCTCATGCACGAAGCCCCCGGGCTGTGGCGGGTGGGAGGCGGTGGGTGCACCGGTGCCGAGCCCTTCGCGATAAACCCAGCCGTAATTTTTTCCCTTCACGATCCGGTTCACCTCTTCGCGCTTCGAACCGCCGACGTCGCCGCACCAGAGGTCGTTGCCGTCGAAGGAGATCCGCCATGGATTCCGCAGGCCCACCGCCCAGAACTCACTCCGGACATAGCCGGCAGCGACGGGCAAACCATTGAAAGTGGTGGCTCCGACGAAGGGGTTGTCGGGCGGAATGGAGTAGCGGGCGATGCCGGGGTCGCGCTGCACCGCATCGGCCGGCGGATTGGTCGGGTAGTCGGCGGGATTCGGGTGTGGCGCGGGATCCAGGCTGCCCGGCTTCTTGTCCACGTCGATGCGCAGGATGGCGGAGAAGAAGTCCTTGTCGATGCGCTGCGAGTTGAGCCAAGTGTCGCCCTGTCCTCCTTCGTCGCCGACCGAGATGTAGAGGTAGCCGTCCGGGCCGAAGTGCAGGTCGCCGCCGTTGTGATTGCCCGCATCGTCGATTTGCTCGAGCAGGACGTCCTCCGGGATGGAAGTATCCACTTGATTGGGATCGGAGGCGGATCTGGTGAAGCGCGAGACGCGCTGGTGGAGGTTGTAAGGGCTGAGGTTGTCTTTCCGGATATGAACCGAGTAGAAGACGTAGAAGTGGCGGTTGCTCGCGTAGTTGGGATGGAACGCGAGACCAAGCAGGCCGCATTCCTCCACCGTTCGGAAGTTCTCGTTCGCCCGGGGATCGACGAGGTTCTTGAGATGTAAGAAAGTGACCTTGGTTGGATTGGTGACGTCGGGGACGAGTTGGATCACGCCGCCCTTTTCACAGACGTAGAGCCGTTGGTTGTTCCCTGGCTGGGTGACGAGGCAGGTCGGACCCGTGAAGGCCAGCCCGGGGAACGCGTCGTCGAACGAGTAGGTCGTCGGCGGCGGCGACGGCGGGACATTCAGCGCAGAGTTCGGCTGGCGAAGGGGGGCAGCCAGGGCGCTTGCGGCGAAGGAAGCGGCTAGCAGCGTCGGGAGGGGGAACCGGCACATGGCTCGCAGACTCGCCCTGATGGGCGGAGGGTCAACAGGGAAGTGATGGATTCTCCGACCGGAAGAGGCTCGGGGCGTTGACAAGGCGAGTCTTCCCTGTCGCTATTTCGAGTCATGAAGAGAGTCCTACTCCTGATGGTCTTGTTGACCGGCTTGCTCCCGGCCCGCGAGTTTACCGGCAAGAACGGCAAGAAGATCGACGCCGAGATCGTGTCCCGGACCGAAACCCAGGTGGAGTTGAAGCTGAAGGACGGCAAGACCGTGAAGGTGGCGATCAACTCGCTGTCGAGCGGCGACCAGCTTTTCGTCAAGACCTGGGAGGATCCGGCGGCGAAGGCGGAACGGCTGAAGGGAGTCGATATGGGTGATGTTCTTGCGGCCAAGGGCTATTTCGCGCTGACCATCGAATCCGGCACCAACGAGATGTTCGTGGTGGCTTCGATCAACGGCAAGCAGGGGAAGTTCCTGGTGGATAACGGGGCATCCATCCCGCTGATCAAGCAGGCGTCGCTGGAGAAATTCGAACTCACGATGAAGGCGGTCCCGGCGCAAGGACCGGCGGGCGGGAACGCGGTGATCGGTACGGTGCAGCCCAAGACCTTCGGCAACGACAGCGGAAGCTTCGCGCCGCCCGAATGCTATGTGCTGACGCTGGAGCATTTCCCGAAGAACGTGCTGGAACAGATTGACGGCGTGGTCGGCGGGCAGTTTTTCGTGGACCACGCGGCGGTGCTGGATTACTCCGCGAAGAAGTTGTGGCTGAAGGAGTGAAACAGCGATGGATCCGCAGCTGGCGGAAGAGGGTCGGGATTGCGCTCCTCGCGGTGGGAATCTGGCTTGCCGCGGTGGCGGTCTGGATCTCGGTGTTCGGCGGGCAAGACCGCGCGAAGGCGTCGGACTGCGCGATCGTGCTAGGCGCGGCGGCTTACGGAAACAAGCCGTCGCCGGTCTTCGCGGAGCGCATCAACCATGCGATCGGCCTGCACCGCTCCGGCACGGTGGAGTATCTTCTTTTCACCGGCGGGCGGGTCACTGCGGCGGACAAGTCCGAGAGCGCGGTGGCGCGGACTTATGCGCTGGCGGCCGGGGTGCCGGCGGCTGCGATCCTGACGGAAGACGTTTCCCGGACAACCGGGCAGAACCTACAGGAGGCGAAGCGGGTGATGGGGGCGAAGGGCTTGCGGACGGCGGTGATCGTGAGCGATCCCCTGCACCTCAAGCGGGCCGCCTCGATGGCGGCGGATATCGGGATTGAAGCGGTGACCTCGCCGACGCCGACTTCGCGCTATCGTTCCTTCGGGGCGAAGGTGAGCTTCCTGGCGCGGGAGGTCTTTTACCTCCACGGATACTGGTTCACGGGGAAGTGATCGGTGGCGTGGAATCCGTTGGTCGGCCCTTTGCAACGACTGGGGCGCAGGCGCGGAAGCGAATGATCGAGAGGATCAGGACGATCCCGCTGGGGACGCAAAACAGCAGGCCGAAAAGGGTGGCGAGGACTGAGTTGGCAATAGGCTTGGCGAGTTCCTCAGGATCGGCCGCGCCGGTCGCCGCCAATTCGGAGAATGCACGAAGCATGCCGATGGCGGTTCCTGCGACTCCAATCACCGGGGGGAGCAACAGTCCGATCGCCGCGGCCCAGATCACCCTCTTCCAAAAGCGCCGTTTCGTCGCCCGGTCCGGATCCGGGGTTTCGAGGGAAGCTGGAGGAAGGTAGGGCGATTCCATGGTTCAAGCCTCCGCATCGTCGCTTTTCACCGCGGGTGAAATTGCATCGATGATATCCAGCAACTCCTCGTCGAGCGACGGGGCTTGAAGGGCGGCGAGCGAGTCGTCGAGCTGGGCCACGGTGCGGGCGCCGACGATGGCGGAGGTCACGGCACGCTGGTCGAGCACCCAGCGCAGGGCGAGGTGCTGGAGGCTGATGCCGCGTTCGCCGGCAAGCTGGTGGAGGGCGCGGATCTTCTCGAGCTGGGCCTCGACCTGGGACGCTTGCAGGAAGCCCTCGCTGCGGGCGGCGCGGGACCCGTCGGGAATGCCGTCGACATATTTCCCGGTGAGCATGCCTTGGGCGAGCGGGCTGAAGACGATGGACCCGATGCCCTTCTCATCGAGCCAGTCGTGGATGCCCTCGGCTTCCGGCCAGCGGTTGAGGATCGAATAAGGCGGCTGATAGATCAGGCAGCGGATCCCCATGTCCTTGAGGATCTTCACGGCTTGCTTCAGCATCTTCGGCGGATATTTCGAAAGCCCGACGTAGAGCGCGCGACCGGAGTTCACGGCGGTGGCGAGGGCGGACATCGTTTCCTCGAGCCGCGTGTCCTTGTCGGGCCGGTGGGAGTAGAAGATGTCCACGTAGTCGAGGCGCAGGCGCTTGAGCGATTGGTCGAGCGAGGCGAGGACATGCTTGCGCGAGCCCCATTCGCCATACGGTCCCGCCCACATGTCGTGGCCGGCCTTGGAGGAGATGATTAGCTCGTCACGGTGGGCGGCGAAGTCTTCCGCGAGGAAGCGACCGACGTTGGCCTCGGCACTGCCGGCCGGCGGGCCGTAGTTGTTGGCGAGATCGAAATGGGTGATCCCGCGGTCGAAGGCACGGCGGAGGATCGCGCGGGCTTCGTGCTGGTCATCGACATGACCGAAGTTATGCCAGCAGCCGAGGGAGATCTCGGGAAGAAGCAGGCCGGAATCGCCGCAGCGGCGGTAGGGCATGCGGGAATCGTAGCGGGTGGGGTCGGCGGAGTACATGAAAGGCAGATGCTGGATCGTGGATGGTAGATGGCAGATGAAAGGCAGGAGAGCGACGGGAGTCCGTATCTACGATCTACGATCTACGATCTACGATCTACCATCTGCCGCAGCGCGGCGATGCGGACGAGCACCGGGGGGTGGGAGTAGTCGAGGAAGACGCGGAAGGGGTGCGGGGTCAGGTTCGACAGGTTCTTGGCGGAGAGCTTTTTCAAGGCGGTGACGAGGGACTCCGGTTTGCCGGTGGCTTGGGCGGCGAAGGCATCGGCCTCGAACTCGTGCTTCCGCGACCAGGCGGCGGCGGCGATGCCTAACAGACGGCTGGCCGGCGCGAAAAGCAGGCCGAAGAGCACCAAGCCGACGTGCGGGGAAATCTTCTCCACTCCAAAGGCGTTGAACAGCTCGCGTGAGAATTTGCCGCCGTCGATGACCAGGCCGAGCAGGAAGAACAGCGCTCCGGCCTGGACGACCGAGACGGCGAGTCGTTGCACGATGTGGCGGAGCTTGAAGTGGCCGATCTCGTGGGCCAGCACGGCGACGATCTCGTCCTGTGTCTGCTCTTCGATCAAGGTGTCGTAGAGCGCGATCTTCTTGCTCTTGCCGAAGCCGGTGAAGAAGGCGTTGGCCTTGGTCGAGCGCTTGGATCCGTCCATCACCGAGATTTCGCCGAGAGGGAAGCCGCATTTCGTGGCCACGGCGTGGATCGCCTGGCGCAGCGGGCCGTCGGGCATGGGCGTGAACTTGTTGAACAAGGGCAGGATCAGGGTGGGGGCGAGCCAGGTGAGGAAGAGCTGGAAGGTCACGAAGAAGCCCCAGGCCCAGAGCCAGGCGTGAGGGACTTTGCCAAAGATCCACAGCAGCCCGGCGACCAGCGGCAGTCCGAGCGCGGCGGCGAGCAGGAGGCCCTTCAATTGGTCGATGACGAAGGTCTTCGGCGTGGTCTTGTTGAAGCCGAACTTCTCCTCGATCACGAAGGTATCGTAGATCGAGAAGGGCAGGTGAAGGAGGGTGTGGCCGACGAAAAGGAGCCCGAGGAAGACCAGCCCGGCCGGGATTTCTCCGGCGATCAGGCCGCGGGCGAACTGGTCGAGCCAACCGAAGCCGCCGAGGGTCCAGAAGATCAGCAGGGTGGTCAGCGAGAACGTCGAGTGGATGATTTCAAAGCGGGCGGACTCGCGGGTGTAGGCTTGAGACTGGGCGTAGCGGTCCGCGTCGAAGGTATCGGCGAATTCCTGAGGCAGTTCCGGAGAGAGGGCCTTGAGATTGAGGATCGTGGCGATGAAGTCGAGTTTCCACAGGGCGAACAGGGCCAGGAGAATCAGGAGTGCGACGGTGTTCCATTCCATGTCGGCGAAGTCTGTACCGGCGCGGCGGGGGTGAATAGCGGATATTGAAGGATTGCGGAGGCGGGAATTTCAGGTGGGATCGGAGCCATGAGATTTCCGCGTCTCCTGTTGGGGGGGGCTTGCCGTGATGGTTCTGCCTGGCTGTGCCGCGCTGGTCGCGAAGAAGCACACTTACGGGAGCCGGACGGGTGTGGCGGTGAATGGCGCCCGGGTGTCATTGCAGGTGAAGCCGGAGGGCAGCGGCGGCGGGAGCTTCATGGTGAGCGCGATGGTGGTTTCCGGCGGGGTGGCCACGCTCGACGGGCCTTTCCGCTGGCGGATCGAGGCGACGGGGGTGTCAGGCAAGCACGAGAGCCTGGTGATTCACCGGCTGCGGACCCGTACCGCGACCACCCGGCGCGACGAGTGGTATCCACAAAAGCACTTGGGTCGCAGGGCGGACTTTCGGGGAGTAGAAGCGGCACCCGGCGAGGCGCGCGCGGTTTACGAGATTCCCGGGACGCTGCAGGTAAAGCCGCGGGTGGACGGGGCGCTCGACATCCTGGCCGACCTGTCGGTGAAGGCGGCGGGCCGCTGGGAGCGGAGAACGGTGAAATTTCACCTCGATCCGGCGGAGAAGCGGCAGGACGAGTTCATTTTTCTGCCGGCGGAGATCGTGCGAAGCATCGGCAGCGACCCGGCGGACTGGGAGGACCCGGCATGGGATTGAGCGTTGCCTTGATCTGAAATCGGGCCTAGTTTTTGCTTCTACGTTCCGTGAGTAAGCCCATTGCCACCTTCATATCCGGGATCCTCGTGGCTTCCGTCGCCCCGGCGCAGGACCTCGCGTCACTGCCGAACGCTTCGGCCGGCGGCGGAACCGCCGGTGATGGTTCGATCTTCACCCGCAAGGACGCGCGGACCATCACGCTGGCGATCCCCGGGCCGCGCGGGCCGATCCTCGACCGCAATGGCGCCCCGCTCGCCCAGAGCCGCGTCGCCTGGCAGCTCGCTTTGCAGTTCCGGCAGTTCGAAAAGGCCGACCGGGACTTTGTGATCAAGTGGGCGCGCGGACATCTGGCGACCGCCAAGGCCCTCTATCCGACGGTCAGCGAGCCCACCGACGACGAACTTTGGAATCATTACAACGACCGCCGCTGGCTGCCTTTGCTGATCTCCACCCACATCCGCAAGGAGCAGAAAGAAAAGATCGAAGGGGGGCTGAGCAGCGGCTTGATCCTCCATCCGGTTTACCAGCGCTACTATCCGGAAGGCGAGTTGGCCGCGCATATCATCGGCTACACCGGCAGTGTCGGGAAACTCCCGACCGGGCCGATCAATTTCAACGAGCCGCTGTGGGAGGAAACCGAGGGGCGCGCGGGCTTCGAGGCGCTCTTCAACAAGGAACTGACCGGCCAACCGGGGATGAAGAAGCTGCTCTACGACGAGCAGGGACGGGAGCTGCTGAAAGACCAGGTCAGGCGCCCTCGCCCGGGTGGCGCGGTGGTGACAACGCTGAATCTCGAGTGGCAGAAGCACGCCGAGGAAGTGCTCCGCGATAAAGCACGACGCGGGGCCTTCGTGCTGATCGACGTGAACACCGGCGAGGTGCTGGTGATGGCTTCCCGGCCGTCCTTCGACCTCAACATGTTCATCCCGGGGATCGGCACCAAGGAATACGATGCGCTCAAGGACGATCCCGCGACGCCGCTCTACGGCCGTGCTTTCCAATCGGCCTACCCGCCGGGCTCCTGCTTCAAGCCGATTGTCGCTTTGACGGCGCTGAACGACGGGGAAATCGAGGAGGACACTGCCATCGATTGCCCGGCCTCCATCACCTTGGGCGGGCATACTTTTAACAACCACAACAAGAAGGCGGCGGGGGCGATCAACGTGAAGTCGGCGCTCGCCTCGTCGAACAACATCTGGTTCGGCAAGGTCGGCATGCGGCTCGGTTCGAATGCGTTCCTCGGCACCGCGCGGCGCTTCGGATTCGGGGAGAAGACGGGCCTCGATTTGATCGGCGAGACCGCGGGCTTTCTGCCGACCAACGAGTGGATGTTGTCTGTTCAGAAGCGCCGCTTCATGGATGGGGATGCTTTCAATTTGTCAATTGGCCAAGGTTTCCTTGAAGTCTCGCCGCTTCAGGTCGCGCAGGCCATGGCAGGGATCGCCAACGGCGGCGTGCTGCCGAAGTTGCACTTGATCCACCAGGTGCAAGACCCCTTCGGCCGGGTGATCCGCCAGGCCGTCCCCGAACGTCGGAATTGGCTGGGGGTCGACGCGGACGCCATCCAGGTGGTGCGTGAAGGGATGAGGCGGGTGGTCGAGGGCGGCACCGGCGGCTCTGCGGATCTGAGTTTCACCGAGCTCTGCGGCAAGACCGGCACGGCCCAGTGGAAGATCTCGAGCAAGACGAACCTCGCCTGGTTCGCCGGTTTCCTGCCCTACGACGAGCCCCGCTTCGCCTTCGCCGCGGTGTATGAAGGCCGCCCGGGTGAGAATCCGAGCGGTGGCAAGAATGCGGCTCCGATCGTGAAGTCGTTCTTCGAGCCCTTGAAGAAAGAGTTCAAGGAGATCCTCGCGCCGGCACCCAAGGCATTGGAGATTGTCGACGAGGAGGAAATTCCGGCCGCCGTGGAGGTGGATGAAGCAACCCCGGAAGAGGGCGTGTTGCGCGCGCAGGAGGTCGAGATCCTGGAGACCGATGAAGGGGCGGATGAGCCCGCCGTGGAAGAGGTTCCGCGTGCCTTGCCGGTCGATCCGGACGAAATTCCCGAAGAGTAACCACAGCGTCACGTTTTCGGGACTGGACGCGGTGCCGCTTTGCCGCCAAATACCCCGCGCCTCCGACGACGGGGGATTACTTCCAACGACCCAAGAACCATCCTACCATGGACATTCAAATTGCCACCCTTTGTGACTTCGCCGCCGACTACAACGGCAAGCTGGTGATCTCCGGTACCTTCGACACCCTCGCCGCACGGGCGCTGCCCGTGGTGCACCCGTCGTGCAGCCTGGCCCTGCGCTTCTGCTTCACGCAGGAAGATTCCGGCCGCCACAAGCTGTCGATCAACATCATCAACGAAGACGGCGAGCCGCTCGATCCTCAGAACATGCCGATCGAGCCGGAGTTCGAAGTCCAGCTCCCCGCCGGCACGCCGTTCCTGACCCGCAACGTGATCTTGAACCTGCAGGGCCTCCGCTTCGCGAATGCCGGCATCTACTCGGTCGACCTCGGCTGCGACGGCGAGCTGCTGATGCGCCTGCCGTTGCGGATCGTTCACGTGCAGCAGCCACAGGCCGAACTCGCTTCCTAAGCTGGTGCCGCCGACCCGCTACTCCTGTGCTCTGGTGACCGGTGCTTCCGCCGGCATCGGAGCCGAGTTTGCCCGGCAGCTCGCCCCGCAATGCGGGACACTGGTGCTGATCGCCCGCCGGGCGGATCGGCTGGTGGAGCTGGCTGGTGAACTGGAGCGGGAGCATCCAGGCCTGCGCGTCCTGCCGCTGGAGGCGGATCTGACCGATCCGTCCGCCCGCCTGCAAGCCGTGGGTCTTTTGCTTTCCGAGGGCCTGGTGCCCGACCTGCTGGTCAACAATGCCGGCATGGGCGATTACGGCGAGTTCGTGACGTCCGACTGGATGAAGGTGGAAGCGATGCTGCGGCTAAACGTCGAGGCGCTGACCCACCTGACCCACGCGCTGCTGCCGACGATGATCGAACGGCGGAGCGGGTCCATCCTCAACGTCAGTTCGCTGGCCAGCTTGCTGCCGATCCCGGACTTCGCGGTCTATGCCGCGACCAAGGCTTATGTCAGCAGTTTTTCCGAAGCCCTGCGGATCGAGGTCCGCGAGCACGGCATCCGGGTGACGGCGCTTTGTCCCGGTCCGGTGCACACCGAGTTCGGCGAGGTTGCCGGGCGCGCGCCCGGGACCGATTTTGGGGCGAGGGAGTGGTTTTACGTCACCCAGGAGCAGGTGGTGCGAGAGGCGCTTGATGGACTTTCGGCGGATCGGCCCCGCGTTTATCCCGGCTGGAAGGTTGCCGCCGCGGCGGTGGGGATTTCGCTGGTTCCGCTGGCCATCATGCGACTGGTGATGAGTTCGCGGCCGCGGAGGTAGTGATACGGAATGTAGCGGCGGTCTGCGACCGCCGGTGACTGGGAGGCGACGGGTGGGCGGGTTCTACGCCGGGGGTGAGGCTGGCGGTTGGGGTGGCTTCGTGTACAAAGTGCGGCGGTCATAGACGGCCGCTACAAGCGGTAGTGTAGCGGCGGTCTGCGACCGCCGGTGGTGGTGAGGCGGCGGATTGGCGGGTTCTATACCGGGCGTGAGGCGAGCGGTAGGGGTGGCTTCGCTAACAAAGTGCGGCGGTCATCCTTCTCCGCCAACCAAGGCTACGAAGGACAGGTAGACGGCCGCTACACCGGCCGTGCCAGGAACGGGTTCGCCTTCCGTTCGCTGCCGACCGTGGTCGCCGGGCCGTGACCTGGGAGCAGGATGGTTTCGTCGGGGAGCGTCATCACTTCCTTTCGAAGCGACTCCAAAGCCTGCCGGTAGGGCTCGCCGGGAGCACAGCCGCCGATCGAGCCGGCAAAAAGGGCATCGCCGGTGACGCAGACCGGGACAGGAAGGCCCTCGATCACATATCCCAGTGCCCAGTCGCAATGCCCGGGGAGGTCGATGGCGCGGATCGTCAGCTTGGAACAGACCACTTGGTCACCCGCTTGGATGGGATCCGCTCGGCCCGGGCCGCGGAGATGGCGGATCAGATCTTTCAGGCCGGGCAATCCGCCGGTGTGATCGCCGTGATTATGGGTAATGAAGACGTCGAGCCCCGGATCGGCAAGCACGGGGCGCGGCAGGTCGTCGAGGTGCGCCCGGGCGTCGATGCTGCCGTCTCCGGTGTCGAAAAGAATCCGTTCGCCGAGCCCGGCATCGATTAGCCAGGCGTTGACGGTTTCATCGCCAAAGATCAACTCCAGACGGGTGATCTCCTCCAGCGGGCACGCCGGTGGTTGGTAGTCCGGAAGTCCGGCCAATGCGGGAGGTGCGAGTCCAAGTGCGGGGGCCAGCCGGATCAAAATGTCGAGTTCCGCGGGTTCCCGGCTGGCAAGGATGACCTCGCGCTCCGGCAGGCCGCAAAGCGCGGCCGCTCGGGAGGGAGCCATGTCCAGTCCGCGGAGGGCCTTGCGGATCACATCGGCGGTTGTGTCGTAGAGCATGGCGGGGTCAGGCGAGTTCACAGGCGAGGCGGATGGCGTGGATCATCGAATCGGGCCGGGCGATATCCTTTCCCGCGATGTCGAAGGCGGTGCCGTGGTCGGGGCTGGTCCGGGGCTTGGGGAGACCGAGGGTGACATTGACCCCGGTGTCGAAGTCGAGAAGCTTGAACGGGATCAGGCCTTGGTCGTGATACATGGCCAGGACCGCGTCAAACTGTCCCTCGGCGGCTTGTCGGAAGATGGCGTCGGGGACGTGCGGACCGGAAAAGACCCCCGGCATTTCTTGGTTCAGTGTTGCGATGGCGGGTGCGATGACCCGGGCTTCCTCGTCGCCGAAGCGGCCACCTTCACCGGCATGGGGATTCAAGCCAACCACCGCAATCCGTGGGTCTCGGCGGAAGCGGCGGCGGGCGAAACCGGCTAGAAGTCGGCCGGAAGCGACGATTCGCTCTAGGGTCAATTCCTTTGAAACGTTCGCTAGCGGGATGTGAATCGTGGCAAGTCCGACGCTCAAGTTCTGACCGCTTAGGCACATTGCAAAATCATGAACACCAAAACGTTCTGCGAAAAATTCCGTTTGTCCCGGAAAAGGGAACCCAGAGTTTTGGAGGCTCGCTTTCGAGACTGGAGCGGTGACGACCGCGACCGCGTCGGGGTCAGCCTTAAGAATTCGAACAGAGGCTTCGAGCGCCTCAAGTGCGGATGCAGCTGAACGGGCATCGGGCGAGCCGGGGCTTCCGTGGGCCGCGTCGCCTAGGACCTGAAAATCGAAACCGGCCGGGAGCTTGCCGGAGGCGAGGGCCTTGGCGACCACTTCCGGACCGATGCCGGCGGGGTCCCCCAGGGTGATGAGGATGCGCGGCATGGGGTGGCTGCAGCGGGTTTCAGAGCTTCCGGTCGATCGCCGCGCTCTTGCGCTTCTTGGCGATCCAGTTTTCGTAGGCGACCGAGTTCTTTTTGGTGCGAACACGTTCCTCGACCATCTCGCGGACCTCGTCCAAGGCAGGTGCCGGGCCGGGCATGATATCGACGATCTTGACCACGGTGAAGCCGGCTGGGTCTTCGAGCGGCCCGAGGACATCGCCTTCCTTGCCTGCGAAGATGATCGCGGCGAACTCGGTGGCGAGGTCGGTGCGTGGGAGGTTCTCCTGGAAGCCGCCCTTGTCGGCGAAAGCGTCCCGGGAGTGCTTCTTCGCGAGTTCGGCGACGTCGGCACCGGCCTTGATCTCGCCGGCGAGCTGTTCGGCCAGCGCGAGTTGGCTCTCAGGGTTCGCGAGCGGGTTCTGGGCATCCTGGCGGGGCAGGAAGATTTTGTAGAAGGTGATCTTGTCCTTCGTGGTGTCGCGGATCTTGTCCTTCATCTCCGCGTATTCTTTCGAGACCTCCCCGGGGAGCGGTGGCGGGGCGTCGGCGAAGTGCTCGGCGCGCATGGCTTGGACGATCAACTGCTCGCGGGTCATCTTGCGGTAGCCGTCGGTGCTCATCCGGGCGCGCTTCAGTTCTTCCTGGAAGCGCTTTTCGTCGCCGCCGTAGTTGGAGAGGATCTGCCGCTTGATTTCCTTGTCGACCACGTGATCGGGAAGGTTGGCCCCTTTCTTTTCCATCTCTTTGAACTCGGAGATGATGATCTCGCGGTCGATCAACTCCTGCAGGATCTTCTCGCGGGCTTCCAGCACCTGGCGTTCGAACTCCGGACCGCGGCGCGGGAACTGGGCGGCGAGCTGGGCAAAAATCGGCGAGAGCATGAAGCCGACCTTGCTCTTGGTGATCACCCGGCCGTTGACCTTGGCCGCGATGGCGTTCACCTCGAAGGCCCCCGAGGGAGCGACGGGAGCTGGGCCTGCGGGACCCTGAGCTTGGCCGAGGCCGGTGGACGCGAGTAAGGCGAGCCAAGCGATGCTGGATTTCATGGGCAAAAAGGTTGTCGTTTCGGACGAGATGACTGTCTTGCTCCGGGGCGGGCTTTGCAAGCGGGGAAACGGGAGAGGGAGACGCGGGTCGTGGCAACGAAAAAGCCCCGCCGCGCCGGGATGGCACAACGGGGCGTTGAGAGGGGCAGATCACTCGGTCTTGAGCTCTTTAGCTGCGTCCTCGAGCTTCTCGGCGGCGGCGTCCTTGAGCTTGTCGACCTCAGTGCCAGCGGCATCCTTGATCTTGTCAACTTCGGCACCGGCAGCGTCCTTGATCTTGTCAGTCTCGGCGGCGGCGGCGTCCTTGACCTTGTCCACGGCGTCGGCGGTGGTGGCCTTCATGTCTTCTTTCGCCTTTTCGACTTTTTCACCGCAGGAGGCGAAAACGAAAGGAAGGGCGGCTGCGATCAGGAACTGATGGATTTTCATGGAGTTTGTAATTGGTTTAGTGGCGGTTGTCGGAACTTCGCCGACAGACTGGTCTAACACTAAAATCGCGGACGTCAAACTGGCGATTTGCACGATTTGCCACTAAACTCCGTGCATGGAGACCGTGCCGGTTCAGTGCCCGACCTGTTTTGAGACCTTCGAGGTCGTGATGCCGCCGCCGGAGGAGTTGCCGGCGGAGTATGATTATGACTGCGAGATCTGCTGTCGTCCGATGTTTATCGTGTTCGACGAGTCCGGAGCTTTCGCCCGCGGGCTGGCAGAATGATGCGGCCGCGGATTTCCATCGTGATGCCGTTCCGTAACGCGGCGGCGACCTTGCCCGAGGCGCTGGCCAGCGTGCTGGCGCAGGATTTCGGCGATTGGGAGCTGCTGGCGATGGATGATCATTCGACCGATGGATCTGCCGAGGTCGTGCAGGAGCTGGCAGGCGGGGATTCTCGGATACGGCTGCTTTCGAACGAAGGTCTGCCGGGGGTGGTGGGCGCTTCGTCGACGGCGGGGCGGGCTGCGACGAGCGAGTGGCTGGCGCGGATGGATGCCGACGATGTGAGTCATCCGGAGCGGCTGAGCCGGCAGTGGGCGATGGCCTGCGAGAGGCCGGAGCTGGATGTGATCGGTTGCATGGTGGAGATCCTTTCGCCGCTGGGCGACGGGATGGTCCGGCATGTGGACTGGGTGAACACGCGGATGAAACCGGAGGAAATCGCCAGCGCGCGTTTCATCGAGAATCCGATGGTCCATCCGAGCTCGCTGATGAGGAAGTCGGCGGTCGAGGCGGCGGGCGGCTATCGGGAAGTGGCTTGGGCGGAGGACCACGACCTGTATTTGCGGATGCTGGAGCGCGGTGCGGTCTTCGGGAAGGTGCCCGAGATCCTGCTCAAGTGGCGGGATTCACCGGGGCGGCTGACCCGGAGCGATCCGCGTTATGGCGATGCCTGTCGTCACCGGATGCGGGCGCATTTCCTGTCGCGAATTCCGGCGGTGAAGCAGCGCGGCGTGGTGATCGCCGGAGCGGGGCCGATCGGGAAGACGCTGGCGCTGGAGTTGCAGGCAAAGAACATCGCGGTGTGCGGATTCTTCGATGTCCATCCGCGGCGGATCGGGGAGACGATCCACCGCGCGGAGGTGGCGGGGTTGGAGCAGTTCGGCCGCCGCTGGCGGGAGGCAGTGCTGCTTTCGGCGGTCGGCGTGCCCGGGGGGAGAGAAGAGGTTGCGGGGTTGGCGGCGAAGGCCGGGTATGTCGAGGGCGGGGATTTCTGGGGCGTTTGCTGAGGGCTTCGGACTGCGGCAGCCCGCTGCCGCTCTCCCTCGTCAGCCTGCTGACGAATCAGCCTGACTCCACAGCAGGCTGTGGCAACAAAGCGGCAGCAGGCTGCCGCAGTCCAAGGATCGAGGTTACGGCATGCCCTCGAGCGCCTTGACGATTTGGCGCCGCAGTTCGACGACCTCGATCTGGCCGTTGTGGCGCCAGAGGATTTCCCCTTTCGGCGAAAGCAGCACGGTGTGCGGCTGGGCGCCGGTCCATTCGGCGTCGATGGCCTCGGCGAGCAGGTCGGGATTCTCGCCGGCGAAGAGATAATTGTTGGTAGCGCGACCTTCCTTTGCGACGGCCGGCTCGGTCCGCTTGGACAGGGCGGCGTGCTGTTTTTCGAGGAACTTGAGGACCTTCGCCTCGTCGCTGACGGGGTCGAGGCTGATGGTGACCATGTCGAAGGAGCGGTTCTGGAAGCGGCGGTAGGTGTCGACCAGCTCCGGGAACTCGGCGACGCAGGGGCCGCAGGTGGTGGACCAGAAGTTGATGAGGCGGATGTTGCCTGCAGCATTGGCGCGGAGTTTTTTGGCGGTCTCGACGTCGAGCTTGCCGACGGTCACCGGCTTGGCTTCCCAGGCTTTCTGGTCGGCGGCCACCTGGTCCTTTTTCCAGGCCCACTTGGTCGAGCAGCCGAAAGAGCGGGTGGTCGGGGTGGCGACCGGCTTGCCGGCGAGGACGGCGTCGAGCGCATCGCGGAGGTAGCTCTTTTCAACCGGGCCGGACTTGCGGGCGGCATCGTCCATGCGGCCGGTGTAAGCCAGCTTGCGGTCGGCACCGAAAACGAAAACGTGCGGGGTGGACTGGGCGCCGCAGGCCATGCTCAGGGCTTGGGTTTCACCATCGTAGAGGTAGGGCAAGGTCCAGCCGTAGTCCTTGGCGAAGGGCGTCATTTCTTCAAAAGAATCGCCGAAGGCCCCGTAGCCGAGTTCATCGGGGCGAAGGCCGGCCGGGTTGCTGCTGTTGATCGCCACGACCGCGACGCCCTTCTTCTGGTAGTCCTCGTGGATTTCCTGCATCCGGCCGGCGGCGGCGATCGCATCCGGGCAGTGGTTGCAGGTGAAAATCAGGCAGAGCGCCTTGGCGGTGGAGAAGTCGGCAAGCTTGTGGGTCTTGCCGTCGATGCCCGGCAGGGAGAAGTCCGGGACCGGTGAGCCAATGGGAAGGACCGGCGGGGTCGGCGGATCGGCGGCGAGGGCGGTGGCGGCGAAGGCGAAGGTCAGGAGCAGGGATTTCATGGGTATTGGCGCGGGCGGTTTTGAAATACAGGGGATGGCAGCGGGATTTAGCCTGGAGGGCAAGATTCGCCTGCTACTTCCCCGGTCACGAGAAGCGTTTTGATGCAGGCTGTCACGGCGGTTTTCGCCCTCGTCGGATCCCGCGGTTCCCGGGATGTGGCACCCCGGGGATGGGTATTCGTCAGAAGAACACGACGGGCACTGTCAGGATGTCTCCGTCGCTGAGCTGGTATCCACTCCACTCCGGATCCATCACTGCAATCCTACGCGTTACCTTGTCGACCCCGATCCGCACCTTCCTCGGCTTTAAGGCCGGATCGCCGGCAGGTTTAAGGTTGCAGTAACTTGGCGGTTGGCCGTCGTCGGGCGACAGCCCGCCCTCACCAGCCCAGCCGCCGGCAGCCACGAAGGCCGCCTCAATGGAGGCTCCGGCTGGAAGCAGGTGGGCACCGCCCTTCGAGACATTTCCTGTGACGACGACTTTGATCGGGGACTTGGAAACCTCCGCGGCTGGCGCGGGTGGATCCACCTGTTTTGAAGCCACCCGGACCGGCTCCTCGCGGCACGCGGCGAGAACAAGAACCCCATGGAGTAGAAGCGTGAGACGTTTCATCGGACTTGAATGGGGCGACAGGTCGGGCGGAACCTAGTATTCCGTAAAACTCAAATCGCCGGATAGAGCGACTTGAGTTTGATGCGTGCTTCTTCGTTGGTGAATTGCCATGAGATGGGTTTGGGGAATTGGTTCTTCCATTTTAGATATGCCTTCACT
>Ga0247843_1003366_pt1 | contig 26517 bp, 35 predicted proteins | sample LaCruzMarch2017__FD_192420 | JGI IMG/M metagenome (GOLD analysis project Ga0247843, IMG submission 192420) | Freshwater microbial communities from meromictic Lake La Cruz, Castile-La Mancha, Spain - LaCruzMarch2017_8m | ecosystem: Environmental > Aquatic > Freshwater > Lake | place: Spain... | reverse complement strand
CATGCCCCTCATAATCAATTCTATCATACTCCACCCCTTGAAGTTGAAGAACTTTATCTAAACAATTTTTTAATGGTTCAATATTTTTCTTTAGTCTTACATCTGATGTAAGAACTGGTGCACCATTGACTCTAAATAACCCATAAAAATCATGAAGAACTGCTGAGTTTGGATTAAATGGAACTGCCATAAAAGCACTTGGAATTGCTTCAGTGTGCCCTCCCACTTCTGTTGTATATCCAATGTCAGTTATAAACCCAAGAGTTGTATCTACTCCAAATTGAAAATTTGCTCCAAATCCAAGTTCTGATCCTGTCCTATAATATAACCCAAGTTGATTTGTGATTCCTGTGAAATTATTAATACCAGTTGTTTGTAAAGTAAAAGGTTTTGTTGGATCTAAACTTGGCCATAAATCTACAGTTGCTATAGGTGGAATAGCAGCAAGTCCAGCTTGAATTGATTCAGTATCTACTGTGTTTACATATGCCATTATAGACCTCCGAAGACTAATGTTTCTACTAATTTGTCTACAAATTCACCCAAATTTGTAGGAATTAAAGATGCTTTTGGTTCTATGATAGTGACTCCAGCATTTCCTTTCATATAAATTGGACCCTTTGATGCTAGAATTAATTTATTTCTAGCTCCAATTGCAATATTGGCAGCACTTAATCTAATACTATCTCCAGCTTCAATAATGATATTTTGAGCTGATCTAAAAATAAATGCTTCATCTGCAGCAGAAGATTCAAATCTAATTTCTCTTGCTGCAAGCGTCAATATCCCATTACCAGCATCTATTCTAAGATTTTTACCACTAGATTTAATATTAAGACCATCTCTAGCATTACTATCAATATTATCAGATATGTCACATGGATTTCCATGCAACTCAAACCCACCATCTTTAAAAAGTTTTACATGAGCACCAGAAGATGAATGTAGTTCAACTTGTCTCACTCTTCCTGGAATTATATCTTCTCCTATAAAAAGAGTTCCATCCTGAGGATCACTTATAACAAACCCAGTCTTTTCTTTAGATTCTGGTCTTATTGGAGTTGTCATTGTTTATCAGCACAAAGAATTACTTTTTGTATCAATTTCAAATTTTCTAAATCTGCTGGTGGTTCACCAACCTTTATAAACTTAAGAATTGGAACTAGAATAGCACCAGATCCATCTAAAGTATTTATTGCTAATTCAGGAACTGTCTTGATTATTCCACCATTAACGATCTTAACATCAATAATTCTACCACTAGAATCAATGGTTGGATAAATTTCAACTCCAGTATCACAATAGATGTTATAAATCAAATCTTCCTCAGTATATCCAACGCCAGTATTGATGATAATAACATCAGAAATATATGCAGTGTATTCTGCACCATCATCACCAATTGGATTAGTGATACATGGATCTCCAGTTGGACCAATATATTTCATACCATTACTAGACATGTAAACACTATCAATTTGCCCATTGTTTAAAATTACAGTTCCCCTTGCTCCACCACCAGTATTACATGCATCATCAAATGACACATAAGGTGCTGTACTATAACCTGATCCAAAATCAGTAAGATTTACTCCCATCACTTGACCAAGAACATCAACAACAACTGAACCAGATCCACCACTTCCTCCAAATCCACCAAAGAAGGTGACCTTAGGAAGTCCACAATTTAAAGTAGTTCCATCACATGATGAGTATGCAGCAAACTGTTCCTTAGTTACGCCCAATGAAGAAAGAAGATCATCACTTGGATCACCTCCACTATTTTGACCCAACCAATTTTCAAATTGTTTAGATCCATCAGAAAATAAATTCCTTACTCCTTGTGCTGGAGAATAACTTATAATTTTTTGGAAATTTACATTTCCCTTTGGAATAAATCCTTTATTCATTTCATAATCAAACTCTTCCTTGCATTTTGCATCTTCACATTGAAAAAATGAAAGAACAGTTCTTGCATAACCAATTGCCTGAGAAACAATACCAGCAACCTGCCCAATTCCTTGACCCAAAACAGAAGTAAGTTCTTGAATTGCTGGTCCTATTGCATTACTAATTTCATTAGAAATAGTTTGCATCATACTACCAATAAAAGATTCAACTGCACAAAGAGGGATTGCAACAACTTTACCAACCATTTGCCCAAGAAAATCAAATACAAATTTAGTAATTTTCTTAAGGATACTTTGAAAAGAACACCATATTCCATCAACTATCTTATCTGTTGCTAATTTTTTTGCAATAATTAAATCTTTAGGAAGAAGTCTTTCAATTATATCTCTAAGACCCTTATAGATTTTTTCTATAATAAAATCTCTAATAATTTTTACAAAATCAGATAGACCATCTGCAATTACGGTTGCAACCTCCTGTATAAGATTTGGAATATTTTGAATAGAATTTAAAACAGGATTTATATAAGTATCAATAACATTTTGAATGGTATTCAATGCCTTAATAAGTGCCCTAAGTGCTTGTGCTATTTTGGATATTATATCAGTTCCAGTTTTACAGGTAGAAACAGTAGTTACTATTGGTGCAGTTCCTTCCTTACTTGCTGCTTGTTTTTGACTCTCCTTTTTATCTGGAGTTTGTCCAGTTGGCAATGGGATACCAGAGTCCTTTGGTTTAGTTCCATCAGTAGGTATGTTAGATGGATTTACTATTTGAGTTCCAGGTTTAAATGGTTTAAACCCATTGGTCCCTAGATCAAATCCATTCAGATGTTCAATAGATGCTCCAGAAAACAATGCACCAATAATAACTGGTTGTTGTCCATCATCACCATCCATGAAGAATCCAATGACTGCCTCTGATCCTCTTGGATTAAAACTTACTCCAGAACCACCTTCTCCAGAACCCATACTTAATGGAACTAGAACATGTGCCCAAGGAAGATCTTCATCTTTAACTATTGAAGATTCATCAGGATGATGTCCAACAATTCTAACTTTAGCTCTATATCCATTCTCGGTATTCTTATACTTGGTTACAATACCAACAAACCATCTAAAAGAATCTCTTCCAATAAAATTAGGATTAATTAAAGATTGTTCTATTAACATTATTTTTAATAAATTTTACAAGTTTTAAAATTCATTTTGCTACTCCATAAGAATCTCTTACCAACTCCAATCCAGTAAGACCTTTATTATCAGCAAACACATGCTTAAGTTTGCTTACAATGTATTTACCAGATTTACTTTTATCTTTTAGTCCTTTTCTATCATCTTCTTTTGTTATTTGTCCAAATTCAATATTGATTACATCTGATACAGTTAAATTTAAATTTAAAGGTACAGTTATATTTAAGGTCTGACTGAATAATAAATTATATCTAGTTACACTTTGTGCCTGATACTCCATTCTTTTATCTGGGTTTTCCAGTTTGCCACTCTTATCCATTTGCCCACTATCTAACATCTTAACCATCAATCTTGATGGACTATCTTGTAGTCCATTTGGTATTTCAGGAGAATCATCATTTCCAGAGTGATTCATTATATCATAACTCCCAGATAACTTATAGACATTAGCATAAAATTTTCTAGTATTAGTATCAAAAAAATAATTAATACTTGAATACATTCCAATTCTCAAATTATCTAAGACATTAACATTTTTACTAAAAACTGGAGGAGAGGTTATTCTAAAATTTGATTGTGAATCAGCTGGACCAGGAACAATTTCTCTATAACTATAAGTTTCCTTTGCCTGTCTATTTCTATCAAATAAAGAATCTACACTTTTAAAATTATATCCATCTTTGTTTTCAAAAAATAAAAATCCTGCAGTTCCTTGTGTATTTCCAGACTTACCTCTTTCTGTTTGTGGTATTCCTTTGGGACACAACCACCCAAGTACAGTAAATGGTTTTCTAGCATTGCCCATAAATGAATATTTGTTTACGCTCTTTTCTATATTACTACTATTATATCTTTTTGTTTTTAATTCATCCTTTAAAATTTTAGAAACAGTTTCATCTAAGGTCAAATCATATCTTCTAAAAACTCTAGATGTTTCATTCACAAATACTTCACCTGGAACTAAATCCAAAGTAAATAATTCTTTAGTTGACTCAGTGGTAGAGTTTCCAATATTATAAATGTAATAAGTATTATTAGTTTCATCTAAAGTAAACTTTGATTTAGTTGCACCTTGTTCTATAATCAATCTTACCTTTTCTCCACCCCTGAGTTTTAGTTTAGACAAAGCTCCACCTGTATTAACAATTAGTATGGAGACATAAGTTACTGGAGAAGTTATATCCTCACTATAAGTTAATCCAGCAATAGATTGAGAAAGGTCTATAAAACCTTCTTTAGTTTCTACTGAAAATTCTATTATTTTATAATTAAAATATGATGCCATTAACCTAATGCACTATAGTACAACATCTTTAATAAATTTCTGTCTGCATCACTCTGAATATTTAGAGATGCTGATGAAGATGTTACATATTGAATTTGTGGAGGCATCATTGGAATGGGAACTTCAATTACTTCTGGGGGCATAGAATCCATAGTCATTTGATATTTCTTAGATTTACTAGTAATGTAATTAATTATATCTGTAGGTATATTTTGAAGAGGATCTCCACCAGATTTGGTATGGTAATTATCCATTGGAATAATCAGTTCAGTTCCATGTAAAAATTCAAAGTATCCAGTTTTTGGACCCACAGATATTCCACCTTTATTCTTTCCTTCCTTTGCTTTCTCTGCTGATAATGGTGCTGGAATTTTCTGAGAACTTTCAATTTCACTCATTGGGTTTTTATGACTTCCATTTTTCCACACTTCAAAGTGCAAATGTTCTGCATATGCTCTTGCAGCAAACAAAGTGGCAATTTGTTGTCCACCATAAACCACTGTTCCACTTGGAACTGTTGGCACAACATGCTTATAGACAGATTGTACACCACCACCATGATCTATTGTTAGAATAGTATCTCCTGCTTCTACTGATCCAGAATATCTAATTTTTCCAGTTTTCCAAGCTACTACTGGAGATCCAACAGGTAGTCCTCCAATATCTTGTCCACTATGTCCCCCATAATTTCTTTGTGCTCCATATTCTCCCCCAGCAAATCCCACAGATCTAGTGGATAAAGTTCCCCCAGGTAATGGATAAAATTGATCTCCACTTATTGGACCATTATATGTCTCTGCTGCCCCTGGAGGTGGTGGTGATTTAACTCCTCCACCTTCATCTGAGAATGAAGATTGTGATGTAAATGACAAAGAAAACTTTTCAAATTTAACTAATGCTTTTTCATAACTAACAAGAGTTTTTGCAAAGGTCAAATTACTTTTTTCTTTATTTACTAATGCTTTTTGTGTTTCTGTTTGTTTCTTTAACTTATCTTTATTCTTATTTTTATCTTCTTCTTTAGCACTATGTCCAAGCAAATCTCTAGTAAGGTTAGTTAAATCTAAAGCAAAGGAAGCAATAGAAAGTAATCCTGCAATTGGAAGACCAATCCCACTTGCAGCAAGTCCAGCTGCAGTAGCATCAAGTGCAGCACCAGTACCTGCTATGGCAGCACCAGGTTCATCCCCTGCTTGTGCCCTAAGTGTAGCATCAGCAGCACCAACAATTGCACCAACTCCAGGTATTATTGCAGCACCAAATTTTCCAAATGATTTTGCTATCCTCCCACCTTGAGTTGCAGATTGAACTACATCTCCTCCTTGTCTAGATTTTTTAAGAGCATCACCACCAAATCTATTCTTAAAATTTTTATCCCCATATCTACTTCTATATCTGTCTTGTGTTTTTTGATTTACTCTTCTTCCATTTACATCAAACCCTCTTCTAACATTTGGTCCTCTATTGAATAAAGCATTTCCTGCCATTCCTAATAATCCAGGACCTAGTAATGCTGCAGCAGCAACCAATCCTGGAGATAATGCTCCAAGTAAATCTCCTTTTAATAATTTTTCAATTGAATTAAATGCTGCTAATGTACCTATTGCCTTGAGTGGATCATCTGCAGACCCTTTAGCGAAAAAAGATCCTGCAAATTTTGGAAGTTTTGTTTTTTTAGGTTTCTTTTTAGTTTGTTTTTGATATTTTTTATCTTCATCATTTTGAATTGTATCAATTCTTTTTTTATATCTAGATAAAACTGATAATTGTGTCTTGCGTTGATAAACACCTTTCTCAAAAGTTTTTCTCAAAGCAATAGTAGTCTTCTTTGCTTCCGTGGAAACTTCAATTAAGTTATGAATCTTAGTTATTTTTGCAATAACTCTAGGTTTTGGTTTTGCTAGTAAAGTTTGAGTGTCCATTTGTTATCCTAGATCCACTATATTCCAACCAGTTCTGAATATTTTTCCATATACATCTGAATCATTAGAAGCATTAACACTTGCCATTTCTGAGCTTCCATTGTTAGTAAATGCCCCACCTCCAGTAGATCCTGTCAATTGGGGAATTGGAACTATAGCAATTGATCTACCACCATTTGATGATGTAGCACTAACTTCTCTTGGAGGAGTAGGAGTAGCAGTGGGAGGTGGAGTAACTGATCCTTTTAAATTTTTTCTACCCTCCTCTAAATCTGATGAAGTAACTTTCTTATTGGCTGACCAGGTATCATAAGATTTAGATTCTCTTAAGAGTTTTAATGCTGCTTGTGCATTAGTAGCTGGATCTCTTAATTGATCTGGGTTAGTAATTCCCATTTTTTCTAACCAACTTTTATGTGCTTTCCAATTAATTTGAAAAAGACCAATTGAATATTCTCTTTGCATCTGAGGATCAAGACCAGACTTTACAGTATCAATACTAGGATCTCCACCAGACTCATGTCTTCCAATTGCAGCCAATCTTACTGCTTCATCATCAGTAGCACCAACTTTTTTTAATAAAGAAACCATGCCTGCATTATCAAATTGAGATCCAGTAACACTACCCCTAACACTTGGATCAGTATTAACTTGATCATTACTTATTGCAGAAGCATCATTTGTTCCCCCATCAGCTCCTCCACCTCCTCCACCTGATCTCCTACCTGGTTCCCCACCCTTCTTAATTAATAATAAATCTACTGCCTTCTCAAATTTTTGATTTAATTCTTGAAATTTCTTAAGGTCATTTTGAGTAATAGAAACTAATCCTTTTTCTGTTAGTGCTTTCTGTTCTGCAGTAACTTCTTCAAGTCTTGTTTGACTTTCATCAGATTCACCATCTTGTCCTTGTTGAGATGCTGCAAATGCCCCACCCAAAGCAAGAGCTCCAGCCCCAAGAGCTAAAGCAGATGAGAACTTACCAATTCTAGGAACTCTACTTACTGTAGGTGCTGGTCTTCTCATTGAAGGTCCTGGTCTACCTCCAATCATTCCTTTACCAAATCCCTTAAAAAGATTCTTTAATACTAATCCAGCAATCATTGCACCAATTTGAGGAATGAAAGTTATTCCAATTCCCATAAGAGATTTGAAAACTTGCATATAATCGCCATTCATTAAACCTTCTATTAAATTAAATGCTGCTAATCCTCTTATGGCTCCTCCAACACCAGAAAAGAATCCTCCAATAAATGGTTTAATAATATCCTTCAAACTATTCTCATCACTACCAAGATCTTTCTTTGAAAGTTTTCGTCCTCTATTGGAAATTCTTTTCCTATAATCTTCAATTTCTTTTTTATTTTTTTCTTGAGTTTGCTTATAATCATCTGCTATTACTTCTTTAATTTTATCCAAGTTATCATTAATTTGAACAAGATCTAAAGTTAATCTCCCAAGAGATGATACTACTTTTTTAGGTGCTACTGATTCATTTTCTTCTTGAGATACCTCTGGTGTAATATTTTCTGAAATTTCTTTAGGAATAGTTCTTTTTGGAACTATTCCAGACATCTTAGTTGTCTTTTCTGAAATTGTTTTTCCAGGTCTAAAGGAAGTTGCACCAGAAATAAATGATTGTGCTTTTTCTTTTTGTGCTTTTTCTTTTCGTTGTTCATCTATTTCTTTCATCCTAGATTCTAATGCCCTTTCTTCTATCTTGGCATCTGTTTCTTTGCGAAAAGGTTTCTCAAGAAACTCTTCTACTAACCACTCATAATATTTTTCTAAATTTTCATATCCACCAGCACCACCAGTTTGATTTACCTGAGGATACTTACCATACTTCTTTATATTTGCAATTAATTTATCAGCATCAGCATTTGTTAAATTTGCATATGATGAATACCCTGTGCCAAATGCTTCTCCACCAGTAAGTTTAGCTTTTAATATTATCCAAGTTTTTTCACCAACCCGATCAACAGAATACCAAGGTTGTTGTGGATCTAATATTCCAGTTGGTGGAGCAGATAAATTCATCTATTTGCCTTGGCTGATTTTTCTTCTTCCTCTTTAATATAATTTTCTAACAGGGAAAGATAAATCTCTCTTTCCCAAGGAATCATATTTTCGATCTCAGTCAAAGAGTATTTATGATGCTGCATCAATGCAAAATTAATTCTATAATATGCCTCCAAATCTTCATGACCAAGGACTAACCGAAAAAACTAGATAACCCTTCCAAAATAATTTCATTATCATTTCCAGTTTTTGGATTCTTCACCTTCATAACATGAGTTAATTTTGGCATAGTATCAAAGAACTTTTCTATTCCTTTAAATTGATTTGAATCAAAAGTTTCTAACCAATCAACTAATTCCTTCTTAGTCACATCACCAGCAGACCAAGATTCATCTTTTGTATATACCATATCAATACATGATGCCACAATTTCAAATGACTTATTGATTGTTTCCTTATTATTATTGTTATTAAAATTAAAATTATTATCAATGAATTCCTGAAGAGAAGGATACTTCATCTTAACTATAATGTTACCATCTAATTTAATTTCTAAATCATGATCCTCAGGAAACTTAACTTGAATTTCTCTAATGTCAATGGAACATTCTACTTGTGTTTCTCCATCATCTGGACAAGTAACCACAAGTTCAACTGATTCCCCAACAGACTTTGATCTAATATTCAAAAACAAATATTCAATATCAAAACTTGGAAGTGTGTCTATCTTAATTCCTCTAGTCAAAACGCACTCAGATAAAACATTTTTAACTGCTCTAGTAATCTCTTCTGAACTATTACTATCTAAAGCAAGAATAAGAATCTTTTCTTCTTTAACTAAAAAAGGTCTATATGTAATTTTCTTATTATTTGAAGGTAAAGTCAACTCATAAGTTGGAGTTGCAATTTTTGGTAAAGGCATGATTGATTATATAAATTCAGTTATGACTATTTATGCCTCACCATACACTCGATTATAATACTGTTCTTCTGTTTCATTTGGTCTTATTGGATCTTGTGCATTTCTACCAGGACCAACAACAGTTCCAGTGGGAGAATTATCTTCTTCCTTTATTCCACCATCCGTCTGAAATCTATCTGATTCAAAATTATAAACATCATAATTAAATGTTACTGTAGTTTTTAATATATTTGCACCATCATAAGAAACTGGAATAGAAATTAAATTAGAAGGAAATGCATTTCTTAAAGTATAAGTAATATTTTTTGATGGAGGTCTAGTAATTCCACCTTTAACCAATCTTTGTTTTTTTGATCTCAAGTCTCTCTCAAATTTAGTTATTACAACTTCCCTTTCATAATAACGAGCATAATTGTGTCTTACATATGAATTATCTACACCTCCCAAGTTTTGAGACATATTATTAATCCACCCTTCAAAAAATTTAATAACTTTATAATCTTTGTCTACGTAAAAACTTACATCCACTGGAGGATAAACTCTTTTTGTTGGATACTGCTCAGTTCTTCCCATCCTGTCCCCATACACTTGTCCAAGTTCATATGAAGTTCCAGGTAGAACTGCTTCATATGCCATAAAATTAATATCAGAATTACTAGTTCCACCAAATCTACCATTAATAAAAACAGAAAAATAATTTGTCAATGCAGGTTTAAACCTACTTACTAACTCATCTGTACTAAAATATAATTCTGTATCTGATACTGGTGCCATCTAAATACTTAAGAATGTTCCTATAATATATGTATGAGTTACAAAGGAATATATAAATAATAATGAATTATAAATTCATCTATGAAAAAAATATATTACGAATTTGATACCAAAAAAATAAGTCAATATCTCAATATTCCAAATACAGAAACAATAAAAGAAGAATTTTTTGGGTCCAGTGGGTGTGATGGAGTTTTAAATGGTTTTTATGGCAAAAAACATACAGAAACAACAAAATCAATTTTGAAAAATAGTACTTTAAATTTATGTAAAGACGAAAATTTTCTTAATTCTAGAAGAAATTTTGGTCATCACAATGGAATGTATAATTCTCAAAGATTTGGAGAATTAAATCCTATGTATGGAAAAAAGCATTCTGAAAAATCTAAAAAAAAGCAAAGTGAAAAAAGAAAAGAATGGTTTAAAAACAATGAAAGTCCTCTCAAAGGAAAACCTTGTTTAGAGAACACAAAAAAAGCAATAGCAGAAAAAAATAGTAAAGAATATAAATTAATATCACCAGAAGGAAAAGATATAAAAATAAAAAATTTAGCAAAATTTTGTAAAGAAAATAATTTAAATGAAAATTGTATACGGCATGTAATAGCAGGGAGAAATAAATCTCATAAAGGGTGGATTAAAAATGTCTTATAAAGGATTTTATAGACCAACACATCCGGAAAAATATATTGGAGATCATAAAAATATTATATACAGATCCCTATGGGAATTAAAATTTATGTCCTATTGTGATAAGAATAAAAATATTTTAAAATTTTCATCTGAAGAAATTTGGATTCCTTATATCTCTCCATTAGATAATCGTTGTCACAAATACTTTCCAGATTTTTATATTAAATATAAAGACAATGGAGAAATTATTAAAGAAAGTTTGATTGAAATAAAACCAAAAAGACAAGTAAATGGTCCTAATACTGCAAAAAAAATGAACCAAAAACAACTTGTAGAAATGAAGGAGTTTGCAAAAAATCAAGCAAAATGGGAAGCAGCAAAAGAGTTTTGTGCAGATAGAAAATGGGAGTTTCAAATATTAACGGAGGACCATTTGTTTGATAAATAGTCATAAGAATACATTTATAAAAATGAATTCATTTTATACATATGCTTATTTGAGGGAAGATGGAACTCCTTATTATATTGGAAAGCAGAAAAGAAGCTCTTGAGAAAACTGGTATAAGTTGGAGACAATATAACAAAGTTAAAGTAATTTTAGAAAATTAAATGGCGTATAAAACCATCTTTGAACAAGTACAAGAAAATAAAAAAATCAGTAGTCCAAGCAGAGAATGGTATAGGACAGAAGTATTTGGTGCTAAAACAATTCAATATGAAGATGATGCAGGTAAATTAATAAGAGAAGAGCAAGTTGATGAGCAAGGAGATGCTCTTCAAAGAGATAAAAATCTAATGAGAGTTTATCCTAGAATCTTCAGTTTAATGCTTTATGGATACAAAGCAAAGTATAGAGAAGAACTTCCTTATTATGATAAATATCCATTGGCATTTGTTTTAGATGTAAATCCAAAATCATTTTTTGCTATGAACCTACATTACTATACTCCATCACAAAGAATAGGAATAGTTCAAAGTTTAGCAGAAAATAAGATTCCAAGATTTGAAAAAGGAACACATAAATATTTACTATCAGAGGTAAAAACTCCATACTTACATCTTGCAGAACAAGAATGGGAAACAATATGCATGTTACCACTAGAAGAATTTGTTATGTCTGTGGGTGGATCAGAAATACCAATTCCATCAAACAAGGTGTGGAGTAGATAAATGGCAAGACCAACACCACCAAGTGGGTGGCAGAAAAATAAAAACTTTGATGAATTGTTTCCAATATATGAATCTAAAATATCCAATCCAAATCGTCCGTATAAAATTGTATTGGAAACAAATGTAGCAACAGGAGTTCGACAACTTTATAAAGAAGATCCTGCATTGTTCACAAGATCGCCTATAGCACTTATCAACTCAGAAGGTAAAGTAACCAAACAATCAGAGTGGAACAACATATCTGCAGGTGAAAACGGTACAAGGACCCTCAACGGAATCATAAACATTAGTAGAAGGGAAAGCTATGACCTAATTAAAAAAGTTGGATATCCTCCAGAAATAAGTGAACTTTCTAAAACAAAAGAATATGCTGGATTTAAAATTGATCAACCAGCACCTGCAGGTCCAGGATCTAGAAATCCAGATCAATCTGGAGGAAATACTGGTGGCAGTGGAGGTAGTGGAGGTGGTGGAGCAACTTCTCCTACTGCTGCTGCAGCAGGACCTCCTTCACTAGGAGTTCTTAGAGGTGTAGAAAATTATGATGATCCTGCAGATTATGGAAATTTTACATATCCAGAAAAATTGAACAGATCACAAGACTACATGATAATTAGAGCATATAATTATAAAGTAGCAGATGTTTTTGCAAAAGAAGGAGGAACTAAAGATGAAGGAATTTTAAAGGGAACAGTAGATATATCTCAAAGAAGTTTTACTGAAATTCTTGGATCAGTAACTCTCCCAATGCCAGCTAATATATCAGAAGCAAACCAAACTAAATGGGGAAGTAATGAGTTAAGTGGATTAACTGCTGGAATTATGGGGGCAGTTGTTGGTGGAGTTAGTGCAGCTGCAGGAGGAAATATTCCCGAAGTTATAGAGGCTGTGGCGAGTAGTGCAAAAGGGGCATTTGGAAAAACTGCAGCTAATGCACAAATAAAACAACAACTAACTTTGAATGCTGCTGCTAGTGTTGTCAAAAAACTTGGAATGGCTATAGATGCAGAGTCATATAGAGCAAGAGTTACTGGAACAGTAATTAATCCAAATTTAGAATTACTTTTTAATGGACCAGCTCTAAGACAATTTCAATTTCAATATAAACTAGCACCAAGAAGTGAAACTGAAGCTAGGCAAATTAGAGGAATAATTAAGTTCTTCAAGAAAGCTATGGCACCAAAAAGATCTAATAAATCCAACTTAGATGCTTTCTTTTTGGGTGCCCCAAATGTGTTCCAAATAAAATTTATGAATGGAGGACAAGTATCTAAGTCTTTACCAACATTAAAAACATGTGCCCTAGTAAACTTCAACGTCAACTATACTGCTGATGGATTTTATTCTGCATATAAAGATAATTTAGTTGGTTCCCAACCAATAGCAATTACAATTGATATGTCTTTTGCAGAACTGACTCCAATATATAATGATCATTATGATCAAAGTGATGGTGTTGGGTTTAAGGACTTGGGTGATCTTGAAAATCCAGAAGTGGATTTTCAAGACATATCAGAATTAGGAAATGATTCAAATAACAATCAAAGAAATACACCACCAACAAGACAAGAAATTCAACCAGCATCAATACCTGTAGTTCCATTCAGAACACCTGTAGTTGGAGGAGGTCCTACTACAAACCCAAGATTATCTGACCCTCAAAGTGGAATATCTAATTTAGAAAGATATGATGCTGCCAAAAGAGCAGGATTTTCTGGAACTTTCAACCAATGGTTGACTACTCAAAATAATTAAACATGGCATACTTCAGAAATTTTTCAGACATATTATACCAATCACCATTAGCATCAAGGACTTCTTCTTATGATTACATAAGAGCAAAGAATATCTTTCGTAGAGCAAAAATTAGAGAAGATATATTTCAAGCAGCGGTAGCATTTGATAGGTATAAAATTATTGGCGAAGAAAGACCAGATCAAATTGCAAATAAAGTTTATGGAAGTCCTCAATATGATTGGGTAATCTTACTGGCAAACAACATCATTAATATTAGAGAAGAATGGCCACTATCTGATTCAGAATTTAACAGTTATATAACATCAAAATATAGTGCTGCAGAACTTTCTCAAGTTAAATATTATGAAACAATTGCATATTTTGATTCCAGAGGAAAAATGATTATACCTGCTGGGAAAATTGTAGACTCAAATTTTAGTATAACTTACTTTGATTATGATGCTCAAGAACAAGAAATTATAACACAACCATATAGATTTGATCAAACTTCTACAACCTTTGATTCTACAATAGTAAGATTTGATATGGATCAACAAATTTCACTAAAACAAGGAAAATCATTTACAGTAAGTCCAATCAAATCAGTGAGCGTTTATGAATATGAGATTCAAAAAAATGAAGAAAAAAGAAACATTTATGTACTAAAACCAAGATTCCTACAAACAATCATTGATGACTTAGAAGAAATTATGAATTATGATTTATCATCACAGTACATAAATAGGTCCACAAAAAAGGGAGATGAACTAAGAGTCATCTCCCCAATATAATTATTCTTCTGCTAATCTCTGAAAGTAACTTAGAGCATCATCATCTTCATCTGTTGATGGTAAACTTTGTTTTTGAGGAGAAACAAATTCTTCTGATGAAGAAACAGAACCACGATTATCGTCCTCATCCTCAAATGATTCATCTTGCTTAGGTGCTGATTTTTTACCAAGAACTGCCTTCAGTCTAGTATCAAGTTGCTCATAGGACTTGAAGGTTTCTGGTTTCACGAACTCCTGAAGTGAATGTGATTTCTTCCAAATTCCTTCAAGAACATCATCATCAAAATCACCAAGAGTAGAAGTTGATTCAAATTCAGACTTATCATAATTCCAGTAACCATCTTTCTTAGTGATCTTCACTTTGAAATTAGCACCATTCCAGAAATCAAATGGATCAATTGGAGTTTCATCATCAAACTCTGGTTGCATAGCAGCAGAAATCTTATCGAAGATTTTTTTACCATACTTAAACAAAAATACTTTACCCTCATTCTCGGGTCGTGCTTTATCACTCACCACATAAATGTTAGAGTAATAAGAAAGTTTACGCTTTCTTTGACGAACTATTTCTTGATTTGATTTACTACCAGTGTTCCAAAGTTCACGATTGGCATCACAGACTGGACATGCTTGTCCAATAGATGTAAGACAATTATCAATAAACCAACCACCAGTTCCCTGAAATGCATGATTGTAAACTTTTGCCCAAGGAAGTTCTTCTCCTTCAGGTGCAGGAAGAAACCTAAGGACAGCAAAACCATTACCTGCTTTGTCTACTTCTGGTTTCCAGACACGATCATCGGAACCAGTTGAAGTACTCATTTTCTCTACTTCCTGTACTAGTTTAGAAGTCAGAGAACCAAGTTTGGATTGTTTTTTAAGATTTGAAAAAGACATAGATTATTGAAGATTAATTAGAGTGATCCAATTGAGATCACAAAGTTATTCTACCACAAGAATAATTTTTTGTCAACTCTAGTTACTTTGATTGACTGTTTTTTTAAGACCATCAATAGTATGTCTCATAGATTTAAAAACCATACTAATGTCTGGATTAGAACCAAATCCTAAAAGCTCAGATGACTTAAGCATTTGTTTCTTCATTTCTAAAGCATCAGGATCATCTGATAGAGTTACTCTAGTATAAAGAACTTCTTGTCGTTCTAAAAGATCATCCAAAAGATTGATATGAGTAAGTTTTTCCTCTGCATTCATACCAAAGAAAGATGGAATTTCCTTAACTATTTTTTTTTGAATTTCTGCAATTACATCCATATCTTGTTGAACCATTTCTGAATTAAAAAATGACATTTTAATTTCCTATAATTATATTCTTTAAAATTTTTCTGTACTTAAGCACATCAATATTTAGAAATGGAGTATACTTCTTGATCTTCATGGAGACTGATTCCCAAATTGGGTCTAATAATTTCTTGTCAAAATTGTTCCTAAACAGGAATATCTTATCCCAAATCACTAGTGTTTCTATATCAATTTTCCCGCTCAGAAACATTTTAAGAATAGGAGGATGTTGCCTTGAACAATCAAATAACTCTTCTAAGTTGCTTGAAGACAACATCTCTTGTGATTGTTGAGTAAAAATATACTGCAAACTTTGCTGTCTTTTAACCCACTCCTTGTAAGAAGTTTCACCAAACCTAATTACATTTCCAATCCACAAGGTATTTGGATCATCTGCTTCCACTAAATTAGCTATATAAAAATTTTTAATTTCCTCATCGCTTTTCTGTCTACTTAATTTTTCAAACCAATACTTATCTTTTCTTTTATTAAATGATTCTATTGATGCCTTAGACTTGCCCCCATACTTATGATAATCATATTTGTCTTTACTAAAATGATTTTTTAAGGAAAGGTATTGAATATAAGCATCAAAAGGACTCATAGTGGAAGTTTTGCTCTTGAAGTTTTCTTCATAAAGTTTAGATTGATAGCATCACATTTAATTTTTTCTTTTAAAGGTTTACTAATTAACTTACCAACAGAATCAACTTCAATTTTATTTTGATCGCAATAATAAACTATAGCATCAATATAATTCATATCCTTATTAATCTTTACAAGTTCTTCTATGATCTGAGAGAACTTTACCTGACACAGAAACTTTGATTCTAATGCTGATTTTAATTTACTTTCCATATTCTTTAAGTTTAAACTCTATAAAATTCTTAATGTAGTGTGATAATAATTTAATGTATTTCATTTTATCATATTCTTCATAAACAACACAATCACCATCTTCACATGCCATAAGAATGACAAGTTTTTTAACAGGAATGTCAGTCAGCTCATAGAACATACAAGCATAAGCTGCTGCTTGGACAAAGTAATGCTCAATCCACTCTCTAGGTTTTTCTTTCTTTGATGTTTTGAAATCTATAACGGACAACTCACCATTATATTCTGCAATACAATCTACAGTTCCAGCAACTCCTAATTGTTTACTGTAGAGTGAGGACTCAAGAGCATGAATATTATTTATTTTATTCAACTCTGGAGTAATAATTTTAAATAAATGTTTTGCAATTAATGAAGACTCAGGAAGTTCTGTAATATTGTCTAAATAATTTTCAACCAAACTGTGCATTTCTGTGCCTCTACTGGTTGCTTGCTTATTAATTCTATTTGCTTCTTCCTCTCCTACTTTTTTTCTCCAATTTTCAAAAATATGTTTATTGTGATGACTAGTAACTGATGTTATGGAAACTAATTTTATGAGATCATTTCCTTCTGGGACTTTATAGTATCTTACTCCATCAACAGTCTCCCTCTGAAGTTGAGGGAGACTAACATCAATATGACTAAACATTAAAATCCTGCAGCAAGTTTATTTACAATATAAGATTTAACAAGTCCAGAACGAACAATGTCATTTACATCAAATTCAACTGATTCAAATTCTGGCATTCTTTGAATAATTTTCATAAAATCAATAACTCCACTTCTTTCATTGTTACGAGTCAAATCAGACTGAGTTGCATCACCACAAAAGATGATTTTACTATCTTCACCAACTCTAGTAATTATACTATCAAGTTCATGAAAATTCAAGTTTTGACATTCATCTACAAGAATAATGCAATTATCTAATGTAGTTCCTCTAATAAAAGATGTGCTCCAAAATTTAATACTTTCTTGTTGTTTTAAATTACCATAAAGCATTTCAAACTCTGCATCACTAGTCATCTCAAACATATACTTTACCATATTTTTATATGGTATTTGATAAAGACTTGATTTGTCTTCATGATCACCAGGAAGGAATCCAATCTCCCTGGTTGCAACAAGAGATCTTACAATTACAACTCTATCATAAGGAGTGATTTCATTCAATACATCCTTCAATGCAAGATATAAAGAACAAAATGTTTTACCTGTCCCAGCACAACCATAAACAAATAAATGTTTTTGTCTGTTGTATGAATCAAAAAGTTTAGTTTGATTTTCAGTAACTGGTTTTATGTCTACCAGTCTATCTGAATTAAGTGGTTTTTTTCTTTTCATTTGTTTAGATGTCATGCCAATACCAATTGGTTGGTCTTGATTGCGTCTTTTTCTTGCCATTAGATTTTTTTTACTCTAGATCCAGGAGATTTTGATGCTCTTTCTAAAACATCATTCCATCCAGGGTTTTTACGAACAAGTTTATCTTTCCATTCACCAACTTCACCAACCCCAGCACAACCTTGACTCCAATCTTTATCCCAATTTGGGTTTTCTTCTTTCCACTTTACATATTCAGGCATTGTCATTGAAAGTTCTTTTGTGTCACCAGTTTCTTTATTCTTAACGGGATAGGTAGGCATTTGTTATAATAATATACAGAAATATTTAGAATAATAATGAAGGTGGTTCTTTACAAACCCAATCAAGTGCTGATGCAATTGTAGGAAATTCATCCACAAAAATACACTTACATTTCTCTGCTATTTCCTTGTGCTCTAATTGAGTTCCATGAGCACTACGAAGGTCTATGTAATGTATCCAGGACCTCACACTCCCACTCATATAAAGACGTGTCTGAGTTGCCTGTGGAAGTACAAATCTGGCACATTCCTTTGCAACACCAGCATCCAACATTCCCTGATAAATTTCAATTGCTTCTTTGAAGTGATCTTCTATTTGAGTATGAAAAGAAATACTTACATCCGCAGGTAAATCATCAATTGAATTCTGACGATTTTTAGTATCTTGCCTTCTCAATTCTGGAATTGGAAGTTCTAATTGTAGTTCTGTGCTGTCTGCATATCTCTGTGAGAACTGCTGAAAGGTAAAACTACGATGACGAAGAATTTGTGTTGCAATTGCAAGTGAAGTATTGATTTCCAAAGTTAGAAATGCATGTTCAAAAATACTCCAGTGTTGATTTTTGATACAATACTTTATCAGACCCTCAAAACCCTGATTACTTTGATTTTTTGGATTGCTCACTCTTGCACAATAAGCAATATGTTGTTCTGCGTCTGGTGTGACTCTAATCAGTTTAACTGTCGGGGTTTTCATAATTACCAAATCCTTTTTTCTTTTTGTTATATTTTTTGCGAGCAAGTGAAAGCATTGCAGTATCAAGTGCTTTTTTCATATAGATAATCTCTTCTTCACTATAAAGACTTGGATTATCCAGTGCTTCTTTTACCAGACGAATAGTTTCTTTATATCTCATTAATCATCATCCTCAAAGACCTCATCATAATCATCAACATCACCTATACGTGATGCTGAATTGGTATAATCATATGCTCCTGGATCAGAATATACTTCTACCTTAAGTGTCTCAGTCAAAAGTTCAAGGTTTTTAATTATGAGTTTGAGTTTGTCTCTATTCATAGATTTTGATTATGTTTCTTCTTGATTATAGCACAAAAAAAGAGGGGTATCAACCCCTCATCTAAGTTATGTAGAAAATACTATCTCAGGAAATGCATCTTGCACCACTGCTTTAGTAATTTTATACCTTTTTTGTATTTGCTTATCCTTCATAAGACAAATTAATTCTGCTTCAGAAGAATGCAATGCTTCTAACAGTTGAATAAACATCAACTCCTTTCTTATTTTTGTAGTGTTAGTAACACCACGTACAAAATGATTAAACTTTCTCCACTCTTGAAGAAGTTGAGTATGCTCGGTTCCAATAGGAGCATCATTTGGAGTGTATGGTACTTCTCCCTCAGGTAAATCTGACTGCACATTTTCATCAAAATTCCAAATAAGAACTGCTCTTAAAGCAGGAGTATCATAATATCTTAAAATTTCTATTTTTTCGTCTCTAGTTTTAGCATTAGAAACTCTTTGAATAACTTCAGACACCAGTTGATTTGGTGGTAATTTCATAAATTCATCTCCGTGTAATTAATCTTCAGACTCTTCTTGCTCTAGATCTCCTTCAAATCTAAAGGCTATTATTTCATCAGGAATAATATTCCCATTTTCATCATACATTTCAGGGTGCAACCTATCAGTTTGTTTAGACCATATGTATTCCCTATAAATCCAACCAACCAATCCCCCAACCACCAGGGACATAATAAAAAACATTACAGAAAAAACTAAAGTAACTGCTAACATTTTACTGCTCCTTAGTGTTGAGGTTTCCTAATATTAAAGGAAAAATTAAAGGAAATGGTTACTTCATTTTTGAGAAAGAAAACTAATTTTTCAAAATTAAAAGAAAATGTTTTGGGTTTTGGTTTTCTTCCTCTTAAAATAATCTCAACTCCCTTGTTGATTTCAGGGGTATCCATATTATTTATAGATAACATTATAAAATATTATTATCCTTTAGATATTTAACAGTGTCTGAACATCCTCCAAGATGCTCACCTAACATCATAACTTGTGGGAAAGTAGATCCCTCCCCAAACTCAGAATAAAATTCTTCTCTAGTAAAATCTACATTTAATTCATAAATTACTACTGAACAACCTTTAGTTTCTGATAAATGGGATAGTACTTGTTCAATTTTGCTACAATAAGGACAAAGCCTTTTGGAATAAACTACGAAATTCATAATTTTAAATTCTTACTGGGTGTGGTCTACGTTTGTTTGATTTTATTGCACATAACCATGCAGTTGTAACTGCAATGTTATCCTCCCACCAATTAGTTTCCAATCTAAATTCTTGAAATCTAATTGTAGTATTCCTGATAAATTGTGCTTTTTCTGCTCTGGTATAATACCAAAAACTATTTTGATTCCAAAAACTAACATGAGTTGGATCTTGCCATGCTCCCCTACCATCAGTAGAAGGAACTTCAATAAATGCCCATCCACCATCACAAAGAACTCTATGAATTTCACTCATTGATTTGATTGGATCCTTAAGATGTTCAAGAACATGACTGGCATTAATAACTCCAACACTATTATCTGGAAGTGGAATTCCATCATTAAGATCACAAATTATATTGCCATCTTCTTGATCAAGAGTGACATATCCTGGTCTTGGAAATAATCCTCCACCAAGATCAACTTTCATCAGACCATTAATGTCTGCATCTTTTTCTGCAAGAGCTTGTCCATATAGATGAAATAAATCAAATGTTTTAATTTGAATATCATCAATTCTTTGAGTTTGAGTATTATTATTACCAGGAAGCCATCTATAGTAATAAAGAATCTTATCAATAAATTTAAACTTTGTATGAAGATAGGTTCTAATCATAAGTTCATGATCATCACAAATACTTAGGTCTGGATTGTGTCCACCTAATTCATGATAAACACTTCTTCTCCATGCTCTAACATGATCAGGAGCATACCAAATAATTCCAACACTATGACTAGTAGCAGGAAAACTATCAATCTTCATGAATTGTTCTCCCCTAAACTCTACCCACTTATGAGTCCATCCATTAGCAGGATTCCATGGAATTTTATATTCATCCCCTCTCATATCATAAAGTAAATCTTCACTGTAAACAAAACCTACTTCCTGATCCTGAAATGCAATATTCAATTCCTCAAGACAATCTAGAGTAAGAAGATCATCATGATCAACCTCAACAAGGACATCACCTTTACCTAAAAAGAAAGCTTTGTTTTTAATAAAACCAACATTAGGATTAGTAATCCCAGTATGTAACTTTACTTGTGGATGATCTTTAATAACTTGAGGAATATCTATGATTTTACAATCTCCATTCAAATAAATAATCCACTCCCAATTAGAATATGTTTGATCTCTAATGGTCTCAAACAATTCCAATAAGAATGAAATATTTTCTTTCTTATGTTCAGGTGTAATAATGCTATACTTGTAATTAATCATATCAATCAAAAAAGAAAATATGGAATAGTCTTGAATCTTCTATTGTTGTACCAAAATATTCAGAAGCTGCATGTATAGATTTTGCATCAAAAATAACTAATCTATTAAAAATATTCCCAACAACATCCACTAATTTAAATTTAGTTTTGTCATAAAATCCACCATTAAATGCTTGATCTGAATTAGGATCAGACTCATGCCTTACTCCACTTTTATGAGCATAAAAAGAAGTACCACATTGATATGGAGCATTTGGAGTTAAGTATACCATTCCTGCCCAGGTTTGTCCATCCCAATGATATACAAGAGAATCTTGTGGTGTACAAAATTGAAATTTACCACACATTGGATGTGATTCCCATTCTTTAATTTTGTGTCCCATTATATTTTCAATTTCTCTTTTTGTTCCTGGGACAAAATGTTGATCTATAGTTCTTCGTCCCTTATACCAATCAGATGAAACTTCATACTCTTGCTCTAAAGCATATGCTCTAACATTATATGGATCAGAATAAAAATTATCAGCAACCCAAATTCTATTATTATAAAAACCAACTGAACTATTAGTTAAAAATTTCATGACTTAGTTGATTTTGAAATTGCAATATTTTTTAAATGTTCTATGTAATTTCCAGTATCATAGTAACAAGAATTTTCAATCAAAAACATAAGATCAGGGAAAGGATTTTTTCTTTCTTCTGTGCAAAGATAATTTGCCATACCCAACATAGTGAGATGGTCACCCTGTTCTCCACAAATTTCACAAAGTCTAACTAAATGTTCATTTCTTCTTGGGCAAAACTTACCTGCTATATTATAATACTCAATTGCATTTTCAACATCCCCAAGATATTTGTATGAATGAGCAACACAATACATTGCAAAATATGCAAATTCATCTATTCTATCTGGAATTTTTGTTTCAAAATAATTATGAGTATGATTAACATACTCAAGAAAATAATAAATTGATCTTCTAGCAAATTCTTTTTGCTGAGATTGTTTGAGCGGAAAGGTTTCACATTTATAAGCATCAAAATAACTTTTACCAACATACCAAAAATGATATATGTCATCAAGCATTGTGCCATCTTTAATTAACTTCTCCTCTAAAAGTAAAGCATCAGTTACATATTTTGTAGGAGTGGCATAACTTTCCCCATCATTAGTACCAACATGTCTAAATGAACGTGGTAAATTAACTCTTTGGAAGTTTTCCCCAATCCCATCCATTTCAAGAGAGATTGTTTCATGAACCAAATCATGATTAAATTTCCAAGGTAGTTTTGCATTCCAAATCCATGCTCTGTAATAAGTCAATCCAGGAGCAATAGAAGGAACATGAAAACTTTGAATTATAGTATCATTGAATACTGACCAATCAAAGTCATCATCAACTTCCATATATTCATCACAATCCATTTTCATGATCCAATCACATCCATGATTTGCCTTCAGGCAAGTTTGAAGTAAATGATCCCTATTCCACCCAAAACTTACCCACCCCTCATCAACTTGATAAATGAATCCATTAATTTTATGTTCATGACAAAATTCAGTTACAAGTTGAGGAGTTCCATCAGTAGATCCATTGTCCTGAAAAATAGCACAATCAATATACTTATAGCAAGATTCCAACATTCTTAGAATGGTTTTTGCTTCATTCTTAAACATTGTAATCAAAACAATTTTGGTTTGTTTGTTCATGATGATCTTTTTTTAATAAGTTCTAAAATTTCTAGATTAGTTTCTTGATCTTTATATGGAGCATACAAAGCCCTTTTCCTTGTATCTACATTTTCAGGAGGATTAGTTAAATAATAAAATGCTATACTTTTCCTATAAGTTCCTTCTGGACAAGTTAGGGGTTTAGGAAATCCATGCCAGGAGTTTTGAGTTGTATCAAAAAGAATTGCTCTATTAAAAATATTATCAATTACTTTTTTACACTCTTTTGGTTTGTTTTTTTCTTTATCATGAGACCAAAGTTCCAATCCACCTCCCCATTCAATATTCCAATCTTCAGTAAGATATAAAATAAGATTAAGTTTTCTTTGTAAATTTAATTTAGGATGTATAGAATAATCTAAATGTGCATTTAGTTTACCACCAGTTCCATGTATATGCCAACCTGCCCCATGTAATCCAATATCAGGATACAAGAATTTTATTCCAGTAAGTTTTTTAATTTTTTGAACAAAATCAGAAGAACTTAAATGCATGAATAACTCATAAGTTTTTGGAGGAAACTCCCACCAATCATTACAAGTTTTTTTATTTTCTAATGGATTATTATAACAATACCATTTTGGATAATTATAATCCATAAACTCATTAGACAATTGCCTAGAGGTTTCTAATGGTAAAAAATTATCAATTACCCAATGATCAAAAGGTTCTATCATTAATATTTTGTGTTAAAGAAAAATGTTTGAAATAATCTAGCATTGTTATAATTGTTGCCAAAATAATCTAAGGATGAGTGGTACAACTTACCTGGATATAATATAATTCTATTATAAACATTACCAATTCTATCTACAACTTCCCATTTTGTGTAGTCATATGCATCTTCTCCATGATCTACATTATCAATGGACATCCTTTCCCCTGATGCCTTGTGCCTATACAAAGCAGTACCAGCACTTAGAGGGGCATCTGGGGTCAGATAGCAAACACCAGCCCACATATTGTTGTAGTCAGAATGAATCCAAGTACGATCCATTGCTGTGCAAATTTGGAATGCTCCAGTATAACTATTACCTTCATCATCTACTAACCAATCAGTAACTCCACCTGCAGCATGAGATACTAATCCATTAATAACTGCCTTATGACTATCATTCAAAAATGATTTAGTTCTTAATCCTGGATAATTTCCCCTTACGGCAAACTCCTGAGACAAAGCAAAGTTTCTCATACTATCTGGATCATCATAAAAATCATCAGCAATAATAAGATTAACTTTCATTCCAATATCCCCCAGTTCTAGAACAATATTTTAAACTAGGATCAATAGACTTAAATCCATCCCATCCAGGTTCTCCTTCTGCAACTCTTTTTCCATGAAAATAATCACCAATATGATTAACCATCATACCACCATCTGAAGTTTTTAACAACCCTGCTCCAATTTTATACTTCTGCTGTAAGTAATGAGCAATGACAGACTCTGATGGATTGAATCCAGTTTCCTCAAAGATAGGTTCTTTGGCAATCCATGCTGGATATAAAGACATTAGCATCCAAAAATATGGAGTTGCTTTTTCATATCTATAATTTTTAAAAATCACATCATCTTCTTTTGGTCCAATCTCTTCTGTCTCATGAGTATACCAATTATTTCTCTTTAATTGTATTTGAGATAAAGTATTATCTTGTTCAAGAAGTTCAATCAGATCTATTATTTTTAATGGACACATTACTTCAACATCATCTTCATGATGAAAGATATAATCATAATCTCTTTTTTTGACTAAATCAAAAAGTTCCTGCCAAGTTTTTGTAATTCCTTGATTTTCTTCATGAAGAATTATCTCATTATATCCATTAGAAATAGCAAACTCAGCCAATGAATCATTATCTCTACCAGTTGGATAATCATCTATAAACAAATGATGCACATCTAACCCACTAAAATCTAATTTTTTATTTGCATCAAATGTTTTTTTAAGAAATTCTACTCTATTAGTAGAAAAAATTACATGACATACTTTCATAAAATTATCAAAATGGGTAAAATTAAAATTAAGGATCCAATTAATGTTCCAAGCAATTCTATACAAATAATATTCACACTAGTATCTAAAATATAATTCAAGTTGCATTGTTTCTTCTGGGTTTATACTTATATAGATTTGAATTTGATTGAGGTTTCATCCAATTAATTATAGCATCATATCTTTCTTCAGTAAAGAAGTCCTGATTATAATACCACTCCTCCCAATCTGTATGGGATTTTGAGTTATTACAAAATCTACAACAGCATACTACATTTTCAAGTAAATCTGTCCCACCTTTGCATTGTGGAATAACATGATCAATTGTAAGATTTTCTGTGTTTCCACAGTATGCACATTTATGATTCCATTTTTCTTTGATTGATTGTCTCCACATTTTCTTTGCTTCTGCAGATGAAGTTGTTTGTAAATTAAACAAATAATCTTTAGAAGAATTGTAGAGGTGCATACAAAGAAGCATCTGCGAGTATTTATGATAAAAAAAGACCCCCGAAGGAGGTCTCTGTATTATATCAAATTTGAGAGGTTTTGTCAACCAATAGCAGGTGCAGTAAGAGCAACAGGAGTTAACTCAGCAGCAGCAAGGTCCAAAGGAAAATTATGTGCATTTCTTTCATGCATTACCTCTAAACCTAGACCAGCTCTGTTAAGAATATCAGCCCAAGTAGGAATTACTCGGTTTTGACTATCAACAATGGACTGGTTGAAGTTGAAACCATTTAGGTTGAATGCCATGGTTGAAACACCAAGAGCAGTGAACCAAATTCCAACCACTGGCCAGGCAGCAAGGAAGAAGTGAAGTGAACGAGAGTTATTGAACGAAGCATACTGGAAGATAAGTCTTCCAAAGTATCCATGAGCAGCAACAATGTTATAGGTCTCTTCTTCTTGTCCAAACTTATATCCATAGTTTTGTGACTCGGTTTCTGTGGTTTCTCTAACCAATGAAGAGGTTACTAATGAACCGTGCATTGCTGAAAAAAGTGATCCTCCAAAAACACCAGCAACTCCAAGCATGTGGAAGGGGTGCATTAGAATATTCATCTGTTATGTTGAGGCTCTTTATCCTCAACTCTCCGACTTTCGTCGGAGTGTCGGACTATATCATCACCAACTTCTAGTTTGTAT
>Ga0247843_1003365_pt1 | contig 26518 bp, 23 predicted proteins | sample LaCruzMarch2017__FD_192420 | JGI IMG/M metagenome (GOLD analysis project Ga0247843, IMG submission 192420) | Freshwater microbial communities from meromictic Lake La Cruz, Castile-La Mancha, Spain - LaCruzMarch2017_8m | ecosystem: Environmental > Aquatic > Freshwater > Lake | place: Spain... | reverse complement strand
GGCAGCTCGACCCGCCGCGCGATGGCCAGCAATGGCGGGCGGCGCTGGCGCGGCTCGCCCCCTATGCGGGGCTGACGCTGGCGTTGCTCGGCGCCCGCGCCGTGCCCGGCGTGCCGGAATGGCGGCCCTTCGGCGAATTGCCGGGCTTTCCGATCACCCATGTGGCGATCGTGCTGTGGCTGGTGGCGCTTGGCCTGCTGGCCACGCGCGCCGATGCGGGGGCGCGCGTGGCGGGCGCGCTGCGGCGGGCCTGGCGGCCGGCGCTCGCCATGCTGTTCTATGTGGTGCTGGCGCGCTGGATGGCGGGCTCGGGCGCCGCTTCCTCGCTGGCCGAGGCGGCGGCCGCCGCGCTTGGCCCGGCGGCGCCTTTCGCGGTGCCGGTGTTCGGGCTGATCGCCGGGCTGGTGACGGGCAGCAATGTCGGGTCGAACGCGGCGCTGATGCCGATCCAGGCGGCGCTCGGCCAGGCATCGGGCCTGCCGCCGCTGCTGGCGCCGTCGCTGCACAATTTCGCCGGCGCCGCCGGGGCGGGCATGAGCTTCGCGGTTACCGCGCTGATCTGCGGCGTGCTGGCCGATGGCACCCGTCAGGCGCAGCTATGGCGGCTGCTGGCGCCGGCGCTGGCGGGCGTGCTGGTACTGGGCTGGCTCAGTCTGCTGCTGGCTGGATGAGCGCCTGGCCCTGTTGGGTGGCGCGCACCATCAGCGCGCCGGCCACGGTTTCCAGCGCCACCAGGCCGCGATCCACCGCATCCTCCCACACCGTCAGGCGGGGGCAGCTGGTGCGCCAAGCCTCGATCACCTGTGTATAGGGGCGTGGTTGCCGCAGGGTAGCCACCAGATCGCGGATCAGCGCTTCCTTCGGGTCTTCCATCGTGGTCCTCCTTCACGGCCAGATCAGCAGGGCGGTGCCCTGCACGATGTAGAACAGCGCCATGCTGGTCACGATGATGCCGGCCCAGCGGCGAAAGGTTGCCTCGCTCATGGTCTCCAGCACCGGCTTCGCGGCCCAGGTACCCACCATGGAGGCCAGCACGGCCGCCACCGCCATCACCGGGTCCAGCACGCCCGCCGCCGGCACCAGCACGCCGAAATAAAGCAGCTTGAGGCTGTGTTGCAGCACCTGGCAGGCGGCCTTGGTGGCGATCACCGCGCGGCGGTCCAGCTTGCCCGACAGGAAGAAGGCATCCAGCAGCGGCCCTGCCACGCCGGTCAGCAGCATCAGCGACATGGAAGCGACGCCGCCCACCAGCGCATGCAGCGGCTTTTCCGGATCGGCCTTGATGCCCCGCGGCAGCAGCTTCAGCAGGAAGGGGCTGACGCCCAGCAGGATCAGCGCCACGGGCTTCGGTGGCACGAACAGGATCAGCGACCAAACCCCCAGCGCCAGCAGCGGCCCCAGCGCATAGGTGGCCACGATCCGCCAGCGAATGTGGGAGACGGACAGCAGGGCGCGCCAGCCATTGGAGGCGATCTGCGTTACCGCATGCAGCGCCATGGCTTCGGGCACCGGCAACAGGGCCAGCAGCAGGCCGATCAGCACCATGCCGCCGGCCATGCCGAAAATGCCTGACAGGAAGCTGGTGGCGACCATGATGGAAAGGACGGCGGCGGAGAGCATCAGCGACATGCCGCCTCTGTTGCGCCCGCGGGCGCCGCGCCGCAAACTCGAAATGCTCAGGCTGGCATGAGTTTTCCTGATGGTCGCGCCCTATCTGAACGGCATCCGCGCCTTCGAGGCCGCGGCCCGGCTCGGCAGCCTCTCGGCCGCCGCGGGCGAACTGCATGTGACGCCGGCCGCGGTCAGCCGGCTGGTGAAGCTGCTCGAAGGCCGCATGGGTGTTGCGCTGTTCACCCGCCACGCCAACCGCCTGGCCCTGACCGAGGCGGGCACCCAGTATCACCAGGGGCTGGCCCCCCTGCTGGCCGGCATCTCCCGCCTGACCGAGGCGGTGGCGGCACGCGCCAACCCGGGCGCCATCATCGTGGGCGTCGGCGCCACTTTCGCGATCCGCTGGCTGATCCCCCGCCTCGGCCGCTTCCAGGCGCGGCATCCGGGCATCGAGGTGCGCCTCGCCACCTCCACCGTCGCGCTCCCCCATCGCCCGGACTGGACCTGCGGCATTCGCCTGGGCGATGGCCGGATCGAGGGGCTGGCGGCCACCCGCCTGTTCGACACGGCGCTGATTCCGGTGGCTGCCCCGGCGCTGGCCGCCCGGCTGGCCCGGCCGGCCGACCTCGCGCAGGTGCCGCTGCTGCGCGTGGCGCATGCGCCGGGCGATTGGCCGCTGTGGCTGGCCGCCGCCGGCGCTGCCGAGGTGACCGCCGCGGGCCCGGTCTTCGACGTGCACGGCCAGGCGCAGCAGGCGGCCATCGATGGGCTCGGCGTGGCGCTCGGCTTCCCCTTGTACGTCGCCGAGGATCTGGCGGCGGGCCGCCTCAGGGCCCCCTTCCCGCTGACGGTCCCGCGCGGCGATGGCTGGTTCCTGCTGCATTCGCCTGACCGCGCTGCCGAGCCCGCCTTCCGCGCCTTCCGCGACTGGCTGCTGGCGGAGTGTCGCGCCCCCGCCCCTTGATCGCACCCGAGACGATTGCCCGCCCGCCCGGCCCGCGCGTAGAAGGGGCGATCCAACCCTGGGGGACGCCACCAATGAACATCACTCGCCGCCTTGCTCTCGGCGCCGCGCTCGGCCTGTCGATGGCCCTGCCTGCCGCCGCCCAGACGCAGGTCACGATCCTTCATGCGCTGCCGCTGAACAGCCATTACGGCGCCGGCGGCGCGGCCATCAAGGAATCCTTCGAGGCCGCGACGGGCAACCGCTTCCGCGTCGTCCTGCAGCGCAACGACAATGAGCGCGAGGGGATCGAGGCCACGCAGATCGGCACCGCCGAATGCGTGATCACCTCCACCGGCCCGGTCGGCAATTTCGTGCCCGTCGTGCGCAACCTCGACGTGCCCTTCCTGTTCCGTGACACGGCCCATGCCCGCGGCATGCTGGACAGCCAGCTCGGCCAGGACATGCTGACCCAGTTCCGCGCCCGCGGCCTGGAAGGCGTGGTGTGGATGGAAAACGGCTTCCGCCACCTGACCAATTCCCGCCGCGAGGTGAACAGCCCGGGCGATGTGCGCGGCCTGAAGGTGCGCACCATGGAGAACCAGGTGCATATGCGCGCCTTCTCCACGCTCGGCGCGCTGCCGACGCCGATGGCCTTCAGCGAGCTGGTGCCGGCGCTCCAGCAGGGCACGGTCGATGGGCAGGAAAACCCGATCCCGGTTATCGTGGCGAACAACCTGAACCAGGTGCAGCGCCACCTGACGCTGACCGGCCACGTCTATTCGCCGGGGGTCCTGATCTGCAATCCGGGCTTCGTGGGCCGCCTGAACGCGGCCGATCGCGCCGCCTTCATGACCGCCGCGCGCGCCGGCGCCGCCGCCAACCGCGCCCGCGTCTCGGCGGACGAAAATACGGGCGTCGAGGAGCTGCGCCGCCGTGGCATGACCGTTGTGACCCAGGTCGATAGCGCCGCCTTCCAGGCCGCGCTGGCGCCGGGTGCCGCGCAGATCGAAGCCGGCCTGGACGCCGCGCTGATCGCGCGCATCCGCGCCTGGCGCGCCAACTGAACCCAGCCCGAGGCTTGGGGGCTTTTCCGGGGGCGCGGGGCAACCCGCGCCCTCGTGTTTGATGAAGGGTCGGGGCGCGACGCATGAAAAAGGGATCGCGATGAACGCGATGAACATCCTGCCCTTGCAGGTCATCGCCCTGGCCACCGTGCTGACGGTCGCTCTGGCGCTGTGGGTGGTCCGGGGCGACGGTGTGCGGGCGAAGCTGCGCGCCGGCGTGCTGGCCGCGGATCGGCTGCTGCTGGGTCTGGCCGCCATCCTGGCCTCGGCAGCGCTGGCCATCGCGGTCATGGCGGGCCTCTGGCAGGTGGTCGCGCGCTTCGCCACCGAAACCCCCTCGATCTGGAGCGAGGCGCTGGTGCGCACCGCGCTGATCTGGATGGCCTATCTGGGCGTGGGCGTGGCGCTGCGGGTTGGCGCGCTGGTGTCGATCGACGTCGCGCACCGCTACGCGCCGCCGGCGCTCCGCCGCGCGCTGGAGGCATCGGCGCTGGCCTGCTGCCTGTCGTTGATGGGCATCATCTTCTGGTTCGGCTGGACCATGACGGAACGCGTGCGCTTCCAGGAAATGGCCGGCCTCGAAGTGTCGATATCCTGGGGGTATGCGGCGATCCCGGTGGGCGCCGCCTTTGCCATGCTGGGGGCGCTGGCCAACTTCCTCGACCGGCGCGCCGAAGAATTGGAGAATGCCGCATGAGTGGCGCCATGCTCACCGCCATGCTGGTGCTGTTCGCCGCCAGCATTCCCGTGGCGGTCGCCATCGGCCTGGCCGCCATCCTGGGCATTGCGGGCTTCACCAGCTTCCCGCTGATCGTGGCGGCGCAGCAGCTGTTCGTGGCGCTGGACAAGTTCCCGCTGGCCGCCATCCCCTTCTTCATCCTGGCCGGCAACCTGATGGAAGTGGGCGGCATTTCCCGCCGGCTGGTGGCCTTTGCGCAATCGATCGTGGGCGGCATCCAGGGCGGGCTGGCCGCCACCTGCATCGTCACCTGCATGATCTTCGCCGCCATCAGCGGATCCAGCGTGGCCACCACCTTCGCGATCGGCGCCATCATGATCCCGGCGCTGGTGCGGGCCGGCTATCCGGTGCCCTTCGCGGCCGCCTTGCAGGCGACGGCGGCGGAACTCGGCGTGGTCATCCCGCCTTCCATCCCGATGATCCTCTATGGCGTCACCACCCAGACCAGCATCCCGGAACTGTTCATCGCCGGCATCGTGCCGGGCCTGCTGATCGCGGCCGCGCTGATCGCGACGGTGCTGGTCTGGTGCCGCATCACCGGCTGGGGGAAACAGGATGGCGAAGGTCGCCTGCCCTTCCGGCAGGCCACGAAGCAGGCCGGCTTCGCGCTGCTGATGCCGGTGGTGGTGCTGGGCGGCATCTATGGCGGCGTCACCACGCCGACCGAGGCCAGCGTGATCGCGGTGGCCTACGCGATCCTGATCGGCATGTTCATCCATCGGGAACTTGGCTGGCGCGACCTGTACCCGATCTTCCGCAAATCGGTGATCAGCAGCGCGGTAATCCTGTTCATCATCGCCTGCGCGGCGCTGTTCAGCTGGCTGCTCAACCGCCAGGGCGTGCCGGATGCCGCCGCCGCCTGGCTGGTCGCCACCTTCGACGGGCCGGGCTGGTACCTGCTCGGCGTCAACCTGTTCCTGTTCGTGGTCGGCATGTTCGTCGAGACCAGTGCGAGCATCATCGTCCTCGCGCCGATCCTGGCCGAGGCGGCGGAGCGCTTCGGCATCGATGGCGTGCATTTCGGCACGGTGATGGTGGTGAACCTGGCCATGGGCATGATCACGCCGCCCTTCGGCGTGAACCTGTTCGCCGCCGCCCAGGTGGCTGGCACCAGCCTGGATCGCATGATGCGCTACCTGCCGGTGTTCATCGGGGTGATCTTCCTGTGCCTGATGCTGATCACCTACGTTCCCTGGTTCGTGCTGGTCCTGCCGGAACTGGTCTTCCGATGACGGCACGCCCCCTGCCCGTGATCGGTGGCGCGGCCGCGCAGCGCCACCTGGCGCGCGATCCGCTGCTGGCACCGGTGCTGGCGGAGGTCGGGCGCTGCCAGCTTCGGCCCGAGAAGCGCGAACCCTATGAGGCGCTGGTGCGCGCGATTGCCCACCAGCAGGTGCATGGCCGCGCCGCCGCCGCCATCCTGGGCCGGCTGATCGCCGCCTTTCCGGGCCATGATTTCCCGCCCGACACCGCGATCCTCGGCGCCCAGCCCGAGACCATTCGCGCCTGCGGCCTTTCGGGGGCCAAGGTGGCGGCGATCCGCGACATCGCGGAAAAATCCGTGGCCGGCCTGGTGCCCACGCGCCGCGCCGCCGCCCGCCTGTCCGACGCCGAGTTGATCGAGCGCCTGACCGCCATCCGCGGCGTCGGCCGCTGGACGGTGGAGATGCTGCTGATCTTCACCCTCGGCCGGCCCGACGTGCTGCCGGTGGATGATTTTGGCGTGCGCGAGGGCTATCGGCTGGCCGCAGGCCTCGACCAGCAGCCGCGCCCGCGCGACCTCGCCGCGATTGGCGAGGCCTGGGCCCCCTATCGCTCGGTCGCCGCCTGGTATCTCTGGCGACGCGCCGACGCGGCCAAGCTGATTCGCCCGGCCCACGAGGCATAATGGCCGCCACCCATTCCCGCATCCCGATCTGGAGCGTCGCGGCCCCTGGCCTCGGCCTCGCGGCCTATCTGCTGCTGGGCAAGGACAGCGTCTCGGCCCTGCTGCTGGGCGCCGTGCTGATCGGCGCGGTCATGGCCGCCGTCCATCATGCGGAAATCGTGGCGGCGCGCGTGGGCGAGCCATTCGGCGCCATCATCCTGGCGCTGGCGGTGACGGTGATCGAAACCGGGCTGATCGTCTCGATCATGCTGGGCGACACGCCCGCCCCGGCGCTGGTGCGCGATACCGTGCACGCCGTGGTCATGCTGGTGCTGCACGGGCTGGCGGGCCTGTGCATCGTGGTCGGCACGCTGCGCCACCGCGAACAGGAATTCCGGGTGGAAGGTACCAACGCCTTCCTGATCGTGCTGCTGCCGATGACGGCGATCACGCTGGTGCTGCCCAACTTCACCACCAGCACGCCCGGCCCCTTCTACACCACCGCGCAGCTGACCGGCGTCGCGCTGATCTGCCTGCTGCTCTACCTGGCCTTCACCTTCGTCCAGACCGTCCGCCACCGGGACTATTTCACCCCGGCGCTGGCCACCGCCCCCGCCGAACCTCCGACCGCCCGCATGACGATGCTGGCACTCGGCCTGCTGCTGGTGGCGCTGGTCGCGGTCGTGCTGCTGGCCAAGGCCGTCTCGCCCTCGATCCAGCTGGCGGCGAAGGCGCTCAGCGCGCCGGATGCGCTGGTCGGCGTGATCGTCGCCGCCATCGTGTTGCTGCCCGAAGCGATGACGGCGGTCGCGGCCGCCCGGGCCAACCAGTTGCAGACCTCGATCAACCTGGCGCTCGGCTCGGCGGTGGCCTGCATCGGGCTGACCATCCCGACGGTCGCCTTCGTGGCCTGGATGATGGACATGCCGCTGATGCTCGGCGTCTCGCCCGGCGGCGCGGTGCTGCTGGCGCTGTCCTTCATGATGGCGATGATCACCTATGGCACCGGGCGGACCAACCTCCTGTCCGGCCTGGTCCACCTGATCCTGTTCGCCACATGGCTGTTCCTGCTGTTCCTGCCGTAACATGGCCCCCGACACGCCCCTGATCACCACGATCGCGGCGGGCCTGGTCGCGGCCTATGTGTTTGGCCGGCTGGCCCAGGCGGTGCGGGTCTCGCCGCTGGTCGGCTATCTGCTGGCCGGCATCCTGATCGGCCCCTTCACCCCCGGCCATGTCGGCAATGTCGAGCTGGCGCACGAGCTGGCCGAGATCGGCGTGATCCTGCTGATGTTCGCCGTCGGCCTGCATTTCTCCGTCAGCGACCTGGTGGCCGTCCGCGCCATCGCGCTGCCCGGCGCGCTGGCGCAGATGGCGGTGGCGACGGTGCTTGGCTTTGGCCTTGCCATGGCCATGGGATGGGGGGTGGGTGCCGGGCTGGTGTTCGGGCTGGCGCTCTCGGTCGCCTCCACCGTCGTGCTGATGCGGGCGCTTCAGGAACGCCGCCTGGTGGACACGGAACGCGGGCGCATCGCGGTCGGCTGGCTGGTGGTGGAGGACCTGGCCATGGTGCTGGCGCTGGTGCTGCTGCCCGCCCTGGCGCCGGCGCTGCGCGGCGAGGCCGCGGGCGACCCGAGCCAGATCGCTCTCCTGGTCCTGGTCACGCTGCTGAAGGTCGCGGCCTTCGTCGCCGTCATGGTGGTGGCTGGGCGTCGCGCGGTGCCCTGGGTGATGCATGACGCGGCCCATACCGGCTCGCGCGAGCTGTTCCGGCTGGCCGTCTATGCGACCGCGCTCGGCATCGCCTTTGGCGCCTACAAGCTGTTCGGCGTCTCCTTCGCGCTGGGCGCCTTCTTCGCGGGGATGGTGCTGGGCGAGAGCCGGCTCAGCCAGCGCGCCGCCGAGGAAGCGCTGCCGCTGCGCGATGCCTTCGCCGTGCTGTTCTTCGTCTCGGTCGGCATGCTGTTCAACCCGGCCATCCTGGTGACCCAGCCGCTGGCGGTGGTGGCGACCTTCGCGATCATCGTGCTGGGCAAGTCGCTGGCCGCCTTCTGGATCGTGCGTGCCTTCGGCCACCCAACGGCGACGGCGCTGACCATCTCGGCATCCCTGGCGCAGATCGGGGAGTTCAGCTTCATCCTGGTCGGTCTTGGCCTGACGCTCGGCCTGCTGCCGGAAGCGGCGCGCGACACCGTGCTGGCCGGCGCCATCCTGTCCATCCTGGTCAATCCCGCCTTGTTCGCGCTGGCCGAGCGGCAGCGGGCGCGCCGCGTGCCGGCCGCGCCAGCCCCCCTGCCGGCACCCGAACCAGCACCGTTGGAACCGACGCATCTTTCCGACCATGACATCGTGGTCGGGCACGGGCGGGTCGGCGGGCTGGTGGCGCGGTCGCTGCGCGCCCAGGGCCATCCCGTGCTGGTGCTGGAAGAACGCGGCGAAGCGCTGGCCGCCGCCCGCGCGATCGGCTGCGAGACGCTGGAGGGCATCGCGACCAGCCCTGACCTGCTGGCAGCCGCCGGCATCCAGGTGGCGCGGCGCCTGTTCGTCACGCTGCCCGACCCGTTCGAGGCCGGCCAGGTGGTGCAGCAGGCGCGCGTCCTGGCGCCCGACCTGCCGATCCTGGCCCGCGCCCATACCGAGGAGGCGGTCAGCCACCTGACGAGCCTCGGCGCCACGCTGGTGGTGATGGGCGAGCGCGAGATCGCGCACCGCATGCTGGAAGCCGACCAGGCGCGCTGATCCCCCCCCCCCCGCCCCCCTACGGCTTGCGCAGCCCCCGCCCGGTCTGGATGGCGGCGGTGCCGAAGCGGTCGCGCAGCTTCTCCACCGCGTCCCAGCGTGCCCGCCGGCGCGCCGCGTCCGGGTCCGCCAGGTCCGGCAAATCCGCCTGGCTGGCCGGCGCCAGCGGCTGCGCGCCAAGCCCGATCAGCCGGAAGCGCGTGCCATCCACCTCGCGCGCCAGAAGCTGGCGGGCGGCGGCGAACAGGCTGTCGGGCAGGCGTGTCGGGCCCGACAGTCGCGTCGTGCGCGTGCGGCTGGCGAAGCCAGCGGTCTTCAGCTTGAGAACGAGCCCGGCGGCGGCCAGTTCCTTTTCCTTCAGGCGCGCTGCGAGCTTCTCCGCCAACCGCCACAGCTCCGCCTCCAGCGCCGGCAGGGTGGCGAGGTCGGTGGCGAAGGTGGTCTCGGCCGAGACGGATTTGATCGCCCGCGCCGGATCGATCGGGCGCGAATCCTCGCCCCGCGCGCGCAGCGCCAGCGCCGGCCCTTCCTCGCCGAAGCGGCGTGCCGCCTCGGCCGGTTCCAGTGCGGCCAGCTGGCCAAGGCGCGTGAAGCCCGCCGCCGCCAGGCGCCTCTCCAGCGCCGGCCCGACGCCCGGCAGCAGCGCCACCGGCTTGTCCGCCAGCCAGGACGGCGCCTCGGCACCCAGCACCGCGAAGCCGCGCGGCTTGTCGCGCTCGGCCGCCAGCTTGGCCAGCAGTCGGTTGGGGGCGAGCCCGATGGAGACCGTGATGCCCACCTCCCGCTCGACGGCGCGCGCGAAGCGCGTCAGCACGGCGGCCGGGGCCGCGCGGTGCAGTGCCGCGGTGCCCGACAGGTCCAGCACCGCCTCGTCGATGGACATGGGCAGGACCAGCGGCGTCAGCGCTTCCATCAGCCCCCGCACCTGGCGGGCAGCGGCCACATATTTCGCCATGTCGGGGCGGATCACTTCCGCATCCGGGCAGAGCGCCAGCGCCTTGAACATCGGCATGGCGCTGCGCACGCCCTGCGTGCGCGCCACATAGCAGCAGGCGGAAACGACGCCCCGCCGCCCGCCGCCCACGATCACCGGGCGGGCGGCCAGCTCCGGCCGGTCGCGCTTCTCGACGCTGGCGTAGAAGGCATCGCAATCGACATGGGCCACAGCGAGGCGCAGCAGTTCATCATGCGCCACCATCCGCCGCGACCCGCAGGCAGGGCAGCGGGGCGTGGGCGCTTCGGCAAGATGGTCGCAGTCGCGGCAGAGGGCGGGCATCGCCCCCCATCATAGCCAGGCTTCAGAAATCCCAGCCCTAGAAATCCAGGTCGGCGTAATGCGCGGGCGGCGTGGTGCCGACCACCCGGTCGGCCAGCAGCGGGCGGAAGCTGGGGCGCGACTTGATGCGGGCGTACCAGACCTTGGCCGCCTCGTTCATCGACCAATCCACATCGCCGATATAGTCGAGCGTCGAGAGATGCGCCGCCGCCGCCAGGTCCGCCAACGACAGGCTATTGCCCGCCAGCCAGGTGCGCGTCTCGGCGAGCCAGCCGATATAGTCCAGATGCGGCTTGATGTTGGCGTAGCCCGCGCGAAGCGCCGCCGCATCCGGGTTCCCCTGCCCCAGCAGGCGCTTCATGTGCCGCTCATGCAGCAGGTTGCGGGTGACCTCGACGTGGAACTTGTGGTCGAACCAGCCGACCAGGCGCCGCACCTCGGCGCGTTCCGCCAGGGTGCGGCCCAGCAGCGGCATGTCCGGATAGGCCTCGTCCAGATATTCGCAGATCGCCGCGGACTCGGCCAGGACCATGCCGTTCGGCTCGGCCAGCACGGGCACGGCGGCGGCGGGACTCATCGCCAGGAATTCGTCCCGCCTTTCCCAAACGCGCTCGACGCGCAACTCCACGGGCAATCGCTTCTCGGCGAGCGCCAGGCGCACCTTGCGGGAGAAGGGCGAGAGGGGAAGGTGGTAGAGAATCCGCATGGCTCGGCCCGAAAGACCCAGGGTCTATCGCATGCGTCGGCAGGGCGGCCAACCCGCCCTCAGCCGCTGCGGCGACCCGGCGCGGCATCCAGCGCGGCCGCGATGGCGTGCCACATCGGCTTGCGGCGCATCGCGTCATCGAAGGGCAGCGGGCGGGCCAGGGCGCCATCGTCACGCCGATGCGCGGGCAGCAGGCCGCGGCGGATCCAGGAATGGCGGTCGGTCAGGCCCCAGGTGACGATGCTGGTCACCGCCCGCTCATCCAGCGTGGCGTCGAGGAAGCGGCGTACCAGCCCGGCCGCGGCCGCGTCGCGCGGGCCGGGGGCGGCGGGCAGCGCGCGGTCGTTCACGTCAAGTTCAGTGACCTCGATGGTCAGGCCGAGCGCCGCCACATCGGCCAGGAAGGCCCGCCATTCGGCAGCCTCGAAGGGCAGGCCGGCATCGAGATGCGCCTGCACGCCCAGCACACTGAGCCCGGCCGGGCGCAATCGCCGCAGCAGCGCCAGCACCTGCGGGCGTTTCTGCCGGCCGTAGAAGGTCGCGTGCTCGCAGCCATAATCATTGTAGGCCAGCCGCGCGGCCGGATCGGCCTGTCGGGCCAGGCTGAAGGCGCGCGCCAGGTGATCGACGCCAAGGCGCGCCAGCAGCCGGGTGCGTCGCAACCCATCCGGCCTGCCATCGGCCAGGTGGATCGCCTCATTCACCACGTCCCAGGTGCCGACGCGGCCGCGCAGCTGCCCCATGCTGACCGCGATGTGCTGATCGACCGCGGCCGCGGTTGCCGACGCGTCGAGCCCTTCCAGCCAGCGCGGCTCGCTTTCGTGCCAGAGCAGCGTATGGCCACGCATCCCCATGCCGGCGCTGGCCGCGAAGCGCGCAATCTCCGCGACCGGCGCGAAGCTGCGGCGGCCGCGGGACGGCTCGGTGATCGACCATTTCTGCTCATATTCCGGCACCAGCAGGCCGCACTCGGCGCGCAGCGCGGCGGCCAGGTCCGGCTCGGCCAGATGCCGCCGCGTCACGGCGGTGCCGAAGCGAAGCCCCTTCAGCGCCGCGCGGGCATGCAGCCCATCAGGGCCCGGCGCTTCCCGCGCCGCGCAACCCGCTGCCGGCAAGGCGAGCAGGGCGCGGCGCGGGGGGGTGATCATTCGGCGGCGACGGCCGGCGCATCCTCCATCGGGCGCGCGAGGTAGCGCGCATAGTCGCGCGGCACCACATGCCAGAAGCGCGCGGCCTCCGTTGCCCAGTCATTGAGGATGCGGGCCGCGAAGGGGCTTTCCGTTTCCTCGACATGGCGGGCGATGTGGGCGCGCAGCACCTCATCCCAATGGGCGCTGCCGCCGAGCCGCTTCCAGAGCAGCGTCTCGGGGTTCAGGCGCGTCTCGAACAGCGCGTCCGGGTCGTGGATGAAGGCCATGCCGCCGGTGAAGCCCGCGCCGAAATTGTCGCCGACCGGGCCCAGGATCACCACCGTGCCGCCGGTCATGTATTCGCAGCCATTGGCGCCGCAGCCCTCGACCACCGCCAGCGCGCCGGAATTGCGCACCGCGAAGCGCTCGCCCGCCTGGCCGGCCGCGAACAGCGCGCCGCCGGTCGCGCCATACAGCACGGTGTTGCCGATGATCGTATTCTCGTTCCAGACGATCGGCGAGGAATGCGCGGGGCGCACCACGATGGTGCCACCCGACAGGCCCTTGCCGACATAGTCATTGGCGTCGCCGATCACTTCCAGCTTCAGGCCGCGCACCGCAAAGGCACCCAGCGACTGGCCCGCCGAGCCGCGTAGCCGGACCGTGAGGTGGCCGCGCTGCAGCCCCTCCATGCCGAACTTGCGCACGATGCGGCTGCTGATCTTGGTGCCGATGGCGCGATGCGTGTTGCGGATATTGTACTGCAACTGCATCTTCTCGCCGCGGTCGAACAGCGGCTGGGCGTCGCGGATCATCTCGGCGTCCAGCGTCTCCGGCACCTCATTGCGGCCCTCCAGCGTGCAATAGGGCGGATGCGCGCCACCATCGGCCTTCACCAGCAGCGGGTTGAGGTCGAGATCGTCCAGATCCTCGGACCCGCGGCTGACCTGGGCCAGCAGGTCGGTCCGCCCGATCACGTCGCGCAGGCTGCGGAAGCCGAGGCCCGCCAGGATCTCACGCACTTCCTCCGCCACCAGCGAGAACAGGTTGATCACCTTCTCGGGGGTGCCGGTGAACTTCTGGCGCAGCGCCTCATCCTGCGTGCAGACGCCGACCGGGCAGGTGTTGGAATGGCACTGGCGCACCATGATGCAGCCCATGGCGACCAGGCTGGCGGTGCCGATGCCGAATTCTTCGGCGCCCAGCATGGCCGCGATCACCACGTCGCGCCCAGTCTTGAGGCCACCATCGGTGCGCAGCCGCACGCGATGGCGCAGCCGGTTCAGCATGAGCACCTGGTGCGTCTCGGAGAGCCCCATCTCCCAGGGCAGGCCGGCATGCTTGATGGAGGACACGGGCGAGGCGCCCGTGCCACCCGAATGGCCGCTGATCAGGATGGCGTCGGCCTTCGCCTTCGCCACGCCGGCCGCGATGGTGCCAATGCCCGAGCGCGCCACCAGCTTCACGCAGACCGTCGCGTCCGGGTTGATCTGCTTCAGATCGTAGATGAGCTGCGCCAGATCCTCGATCGAGTAGATGTCATGGTGCGGCGGCGGGCTTATCAGCATCACGCCCGGCGTCGAATGGCGCAGCTTCGCGATCAGTTCGGTCACCTTGAAGCCGGGCAGCTGCCCGCCTTCGCCGGGCTTGGCGCCCTGCGCGACCTTGATCTCGATCTCCTTGCAATTGTTCAGATATTCGGCGGTGACGCCGAACCGGCCGGAGGCGATCTGCTTGATCGCGCTGTTGGCATTGTCGCCATTGCGGCGCGGCCGGGCGCGGGCCGGATCCTCGCCCCCCTCGCCCGAGTCGCTGCGCGCGCCGATGCGGTTCATGGCGATGGAGAGCGTCTCATGCGCCTCGGGGCTGAGCGCGCCCAGCGAGATGCCGGGCGAGACGAGGCGCTTCCTGATCTCGGTGATGCTCTCCACCTCCTCGATCGGCACGGGCACGCGGCCCTCCGCCCGGAAGTCTAGCAGGTCGCGAAGCGCGACCGGCGGCAGATCGCGCACCGCCTTCGTGTAGCGCTTGAACATCTGGTAGCTGTCGCGATCCACCGCCTGCTGCAGCATGTGGATCAACGAGCCTTCGAAGGCGTGGCTCTCACCGCGCTTGCGCAGCTTGTAGAGGCCGCCGACCGGCAGCGTGACGACATCCGCGTCCCAGGCCTTGCGGTGCAGTGCCAGCACGCGCCGCGCAATGCCCGACAGGCCGATGCCCGAGATCCGCGACGCGACGCCGGGGAAGAATTCCGCCACCAGCGCGCGCGACAGGCCGATCGCCTCGAAGTTCATGCCGCCGCGATAGGAGGAGATGACGGAGATGCCCATCTTGGACATGACCTTCAGCAGCCCCTTGTCCACCGCCTTCTTGTAGCGCGCCACGCAATCCTTGAGCGAGGTCGCGCCGAACAGGCCGCGGCGATGGCGATCCGCGATGCTCTCCTGCGCAAGATAGGCGTTCACCGTGGTGGCGCCGGCGCCGATCAGCACGGCGACATAATGCACGTCGATCGTCTCGGCGCAGCGGACGTTGAGGCTGGTGAAGGTGCGCAGCGAATGGCGCACCAGATGCGTGTGCACGCCGCCGACGGCCAGGATCATCGGGATGGCCGCGCGATCGGCGCCCATCGCCTCATCGGTCAGGACCACATGGGCGCAGCCGCTGCGCACACCTTCCTCCGCCTCGCGGCGGATGCGTTCGATGGCGCGGCGCAGGCCGGCCTCGCCCTCGGCCACCGGGAAGGTCGCGTCCACCGTGCAGGCGGTGTCGCCCATATAGGCGCGCATGGCGGCGAATTCGGCGTTGGACAGCACCGGGCTGTCCAGCATCAGCATGTCGCACTGGGTCGGATCCTCATCGAGGATGTTCCCAAGGTTGCCAAGCCGCGTCTTCAGCGACATCACCCGCGTCTCGCGCAGGCTGTCGATCGGCGGGTTGGTCACCTGGCTGAAGGATTGCCGGAAATAATGGTGCAGGCCGCGATACTGGCCGGACAGCACGGCCACCGGCGTGTCGTCGCCCATGCTGCCGACGGCCTCGTTCGCGTCTTCCACCATCGGGTGGAGGATCGTCTCCAGCTCCTCCAGCGTGTAGCCGACGGAAAGCTGGCGGCGGCGCAGCGCCTCGCCCTGCCACTGCGCCTGCTCATCGGCGCCGGCCTTCACGATGCCGTCGATCCGCGTGGTGCGGGCGATCCACTGGCCGAAGGGCTTGCGGGCGGCCAGCATGTCCTTCACCGCGCGGTCGCCGAGGAAGGCGCCGGTTTCCAGGTTGACGGCGATGCACTGGCCGGGGCCGACGCGGCCCTTCTGGAGGATGTCGCTTTCGGCCAGCTTCACCATGCCGGTCTCCGACCCGGTGATCAGCATGCCGTCGGTGGTGACGGCGTAGCGCATCGGCCGCAGCCCGTTGCGGTCGAGACCCGCGATCACCCAGCGCCCATCGGTGGCGGCGATCGCCGCCGGCCCGTCCCAGGGTTCCATCACCGCGTTGCAATAGAGGAACAGGTCGCGATGCGCGTCCGGCATGGTGGCGTTGCTGCCGAGGCTTTCGGGGATCAGCATCGACTTGGCCATCGGCGCGTCGCGCCCGGCGCGCACCAGCAGTTCGAACACATTGTCGAGTGTGGCGGTATCCGACCCGCCCGCCTGCACGACCGGCTTCAGATCATCCATCACGGCATCCAGGCGCGGATGGGCGAGGCGCGTCTCATGCGCCTTCATCCAGTTGATGTTGCCGTGCACCGTGTTGATTTCGCCATTATGGGCGAGGGTGCGGAAAGGTTGCGCCAGCCGCCAGGTGGGGAAGGTGTTGGTGGAATAGCGCTGGTGGTAGATGGCGAAGCGGCTGACGAAGCGCGCATCCAGCAGGTCAGGGTAGAATTCCGTCAGGCTCTCGGCCAGGAACATGCCCTTGTAGATGATCGAGCGGCAGGAGAGCGAGCAGAGGTACAGTTCCGGGATCTGCGCCGCGATCGCCTGCTTTTCGATGCGGCGGCGGATCACATACAGGTCGCGCTCATAGCTGTCCTCGTCGATTGCCTGCGGGGACCACAACAGGATCTGCTCGATCTCGGGGCGCGTCGCGTTGGCCTTCTCGCCGATGCAGGACACGTCGATCGGCACCTGGCGCCAGGAGTAGATGGCGTAGCCGGCGTTCAGCACCTCGGTCTCGACGATCTGGCGGCAGCGTTCCTGCGCGCCGAGATCGGTCTTGGGCAGGAACACCATGCCGACGGCGATGCGGCCGGGCTTCAGCTTGTCGCCGCCGCGGGAGACGACTTCGGCGAAGAAATCCTGGGGGATCTCGATGTGGATGCCCGCGCCGTCGCCGGTCTTGCCATCGGCATCGACGGCGCCGCGGTGCCATACGGCCTTCAGCGCATCGATGCCCGCCTGCACGACCTTGCGGCTGGGCTTGCCATCCAGCGCCGCGATCAGGCCGACGCCGCAGGCATCATGCTCGGTCAGGTCGATATGGGCGCTGTCGCGAAGCAGCGCGGTGTTGGCCGCATGGGCGGCGAGATACGCAACTCCGGTCTCGTGCATGTTCGTCACTCCGCCGCCACGGCCAGCGCCGCGCCTTTTTGCTGGATGTAGGTGTGCATCGCCTCGGCCGCGTCGCGCCCGTCGCGGATCGCCCAGACCACGAGCGACGCGCCGCGGACGATGTCGCCGGCGGCGAACAGGCCGGGCAGCGCGGTCATCATGGTGCGATGATCGACCTTGAGCGTGCCCCAGCGCGTCACCGGCAGGGCCGGTTCGTCGAAGGCGCGCGGCAGATCCTCGGGATCGAAGCCGAGCGCCATCACCACCATGTCGGCCGGCAGGTCGAAGCGCCCGCCCTCGACCGGCGTCACCTGCTGCCGGCCGCTGGAATCCGGCAGGCCGAGATGCATGCGCGCCGCGATCACCGCCTCAACGCCCTGGTCGCCGCCGCGGAACGCCTCGGGCGCGCCCAGCCATTCGAAGCGCACGCCCTCCTCCTCGGCATTGTACACTTCGCGCATGGAGCCCGGCATGTTCGCCTTGTCGCGCCGATAGAGGCAGGTGACGGAAGCGGCGCCCTGGCGCACGGCGGTCCGCACGCAATCCATGGCGGTGTCGCCGCCGCCGACCACCACCACCCGCTTGCCCGCCGCATCCAGCGCGCCGGAGGCGAAATCCGCCACCGCCTCGCCAAGGCCCGTGCGGTTGGCAGCGGTGAGATACTCCAGCGCGGGCACGATGCCGGGCAGGCCGATGCCCGGCGCCGACATCTCGCGCGCCTTGTAGACGCCGGTCGCGATCAGCACCGCGTCATGGCGCGCGCGCAGTTCCGCCAGCGTGATGTCGCGCCCGATCTGGACGTTGAGGTGGAAGCGGATGCCGCCTTCCTCGAACTGCTTCCAGCGGCGCAGCACGACATCCTTCTCCAGCTTGAAGTTGGGGATGCCGTAGATCATCAGCCCGCCGACGCGGTCGTAGCGGTCATACACATGCACCTGGTAGCCGCGGCGGCGCAGCTGTTCAGCCGCCGCCAGCCCGCCGGGGCCGGCGCCGATGATGCCAACCGTTTCAGGGCGCTCGCGCAGCGGGGTCGGCGGCTTGACCCAGCCATTCTCCCAGGCGGTGTCGGTGATGTATTTCTCCACCGACCCGATGGTGACGCTGCCAAAACCCTTCTCGATCACGCAATTGCCTTCGCACAGCCGGTCCTGCGGGCAGATGCGGCCGCAGATCTCGGGGAAGGTGTTGGTGGCGGCGGCCACTTCATAGGCTTCTTCCAGCCGGTTCTCGGCTGTCAGCTTCAGCCAGTCGGGGATGTTGTTGTTGAGCGGGCAATGCACCTGGCAGAAGGGCACGCCGCACTGGCTGCACCGGCTGGACTGCGCCTTGGCCGCTTCCGGATCGAAGGCCGCATAGATCTCGGCGAAATCCTCGCGCCGCGCGGTGGCTTCGCGCTTGTCGGGGTTGCGCTGGTCGAGGCGCGTGAACTGCAACATGCGATCGGCCATGGCGGCGGGCTCTCCGGGTCGCGGCGACGTTCGGGCCACGCCATCAGAACGCGCCCGTCGCGGCCCGTTACACCAGTGCCCAACCCTTGGCGAGTCCCCTCACGACAGAAATAGGAGGGTTGCTTACCTATATCCTCCTGCCAGACCTGATCCGATCATGTCCCGCGGCAGGTCGATCCGTATTAAAGTCCGGATCGGACCTATCACCGCGCGTCGCGTCGCCCGCCACCCTGCCGGTAGCGCATCAGATAGGATGGCACCGCCGCTTCCACGCTGGTCGGCACGATGCCGAGCTCCGCCAGGCCCGGGGCACCCGGCGCCACCACATTGTCCCGGCCCAGCAGCAGCAGCTGGTCGCTGGTGATCGGCGGCGTCGGCAGCTTCTCCAGCAGCTTCGCCTGGAAGCGCATCAGCCCCATCGGCATGTCGATCATCGGTCGGCTGCGGCGCGTGGTGTCCAGGATGAAGCGCAGCACCTCCCGCATGGTCATCACCCGCGGACCGCCGAGCTCAAAGGTCCGCCCGGCAGCTTCCGGCCGGGTGATCGCCGCCATCACCGCCGCCGCCACATCACCCACATAGACCGGCTGGAAGCGGGTATCGCCGGCGACCACCGGCATGAAGGGAAGGCTCGCGGCCATGACGGCGAAGCGGTTGAAGAATCCGTCCTCCGGCCCGAACACCACCGAGGGGCGCAGGATCACCGCGCCCGGGAAGGCCGCCCGCACCGCCACCTCGCCCGCCGCCTTGCTGGTCGCATAGGCCGAGGGCGAGGCCGCGTCGGCGCCGATCGCGCTCAGATGCACCAGGTGGCGCACGCCGGCGGCCGTGGCGGCGGCGCCGATCAGCCCGGGCGCTTCGCCCTGGATGCGCTGGAAATCGCCCGGCTTCCGCTCGAACAGGATGCCCAGCAGGTTCACCACGATCGCGGCCCCGTCGACCGCGCGGGCCAGGGATGCGGGGTCGCTGACCGATGCGGCCAGCGGCACGATCTGCCCGACGCGCCCCTGCGTCGACAGGAAGCGCGCCGCCGCGGGGGCGCGCGTGACGACGCGCACCACATGGCCTGCGGCGGCAAGGCGGCTGACGATGTAGCGGCCGATGAATCCGGCGCCGCCAATGACCGTCGCGACCTCGCGGCCTCCCAGATCCTGCATCGACCAATCCTTCACGCTGTGCCGCCCGACCATATGGGGCTGCCTGCGCCGCGCCAAGGCGCGCGCTTGGCTGCGAAAGCGCATCGCCCCCCGCTTGACGCCCCTCGACCGGCCGATTAAACGGCCCGTCTCGCGACGACGCGCCCCTTGCCCAGGTGGCGGAATTGGTAGACGCGCAGGTTTCAGGTACCTGTGGCCGCAAGGCTGTGAAGGTTCGAGTCCTTTCCTGGGCACCAAAGCGCCACTAGGGCGCATAGTTCGGAGACGGCGCCCGATGGGGTCCACCCTGTTCACGCGGGAAGCCATGGTTCGCCTCCACAAGCATGATCTGGCCGACGATGTCCGCTTCACCGGAAGTGTTGCGATCGACACCGAGACGATGGGCCTCGACCCGCGCCGGGACCGGCTGTGCCTGGTGCAGCTTTCGGCGGGTGATGGCAGCGCCCATTGCGTGCAGATCATCCCGCCCGCGCTGGGTGGCCGCGGTGCGGATTGCCCCAACCTGAAGGCGCTGCTGGCCGATCCGGCGGTTCTCAAGATCTTTCACTTCGCGCGCTTTGACGTGGCCGCGCTGTATGGCGCGCTCGGCGTGACGGTGGCGCCGGTGGTCTGCACCAAGGTCGCGGCCAAGCTGGTTCGCACCTTCACCGACCGGCACGGGCTCAAGGATCTGTGCCGTGAATTGCTCGGCGTTGATCTCTCGAAGCAGCAGCAGACCAGCGACTGGGGCGCAACGGATCTGACGCCCGAGCAGCTGAGCTATGCGGCGTCCGACGTGCTGCACCTGCACGCGCTCTGGGCCCGGCTGGAGGCGCTGCTGCGCCGCGAGGGCCGCCTGGAGCTCGCCCAATCCTGCTTCCAGTTCCTGCCCACCCGGGGCCGGCTGGACCTGCTGGGCTATGAGGATCCGGACCTGTTCGCCCATTGACCGCTGGCGCGGTCTGGCACGATTCTTGTCCGGCGCGCCGCGTTGCGCGTTGACCCCCGCCCCTTGCCGCCCCATACAGATGGGGTGAACGGCCCGCCCTCCCCGCAGCCCCTTCCCTTCGCCGCGGCGACGCGCGCGGCCGGGCGGCGCGTGCCCACCCCATCCCGCCGCCGCCCGGTGCCCGATGCCGCCTTCCTGGCGCGCCGCCGGCTGATGGTGGCGGTTGCCAAGCGCGCGCTGCCGGCACTGGCGCTGGCCTTGCTGGCCAGCATCGCGCTCTGGCCGGAGATCGAGGGCGCGGCCGATCGCGGCCGCGTCGCCTTCAAGCGGGTGCTGGAAGCGCGGCCGGATGCGCTGCGCGTCGTGGCGCCCCGCTTCCAGGGGATCGATGACCAGAACCGGCCCTATACGGTGACCGCCGCGCTGGCGGTGCAGGCGGGCGATGACCGCGCCGTGACGCTGGACGCCCCGCGCGGCGACATCACCCTGTCGGATGGCGCCTGGGTGCATGTGGAAGCGCGGCAGGGGCGCTACGACCAGTCCGTCAATCGGCTCGACCTTGCGGGCGAGGTGACCCTGAACCATGAGGATGGCACGCAGCTGATCACCGAGGCCGCGCGCTTCAACCTCCGCCTCGGCCACGGCGAGGGCGATCGCCCGGTGGCGGCGCAAGGACCCTTCGGCACGCTGACCTCGGAAGGCTTCCGGCTGGAGGAGCGCGGCCAGGTGGTGGTCTTCACCGGCCGCGCCCGCGCGCTGCTGGAAGCCCGCTGATGCGCGCCCCGTCCCTGGCCCTCGCAGCGCTGTTCCTGGCCACGATGGCGGCCGCGCAGACCCTCGACCTCAACCAGGGCGGCCCGGTCGAGATCACCGCGACCGATGGCATCGAATGGCGCCAGGTTGAACAGGTGGTCGTGGCGCGGGGCGCCGCGCGCGCGGTGCGCGATGGCGTGACCATCAATGCCGACCGGCTGATCGCCCGCACCCGCAACCGCGCGGGCGCCGCGCCAGGCGCCGGCCAGACCCCCACCAGCAGTGGCGAAATCTGGCGGCTGGAAGCCGAAGGCAGCGTCAGGATCGCCTCCGCCACGGAAACCGCCGAGGGCGAGCGCGCCGTCTACGACATCGACCAGGCCGTCATGGTGCTGTCCGGCCGCGGCCTGTCGCTGACCTTGCCGGAGCAGCGCATCACCGCCCGCGACAGCCTGGAATATTGGCCGCAGCGGCGCATGGCGGTGGCGCGCGGGGCCGCCATCGTGACCACGGCCGATGGAAGGCGGATCGCCGCCGATACGCTGGTCGCCTATTTCCTCGAAGGCCCCTCCCCCGTCGTCGCCGCCGCCACGGCGCGGCCGCCCGCCCGCCCCGGCACCCTTGCCGCGCCCGGCGAGGGCAGCCGGATCGAGCGCGTAGAGGCATTCGGCGCCGTCGAGATCCGCACCGCCGATGAAGTCGTCCGTGGCGAGCGGGGTGTCTATAGCCCGCAGACCGGCCTCGCCCGGCTGCTTGGCGGCGTGCGCATCACGCGCGGGCAGAACCAGTTGAACGGCCAGGAGGCCATCGTGAATCTGCGCACCGGTCTCTCGCGCCTGGTGACCACCCCGGGTGGGCGCGTGCAGGGGCTGGTGGTGCCAGCCCAGCAGCCGCCGGTGGCAACCGTGCCGCCCGCCAGCCGCCCGCAGGCGCCGCGATGACCGGGCTTCGCGTGGCCAGCGAAAGCGGCGGGCTGGTGGTGACCGGCCTCGGCAAGCGCTACAAGAAGCGGCCCGTGGTGCGCGGCGTGTCGCTGAATGTGCGGCGGGGCGAGGCGGTGGGCCTGCTGGGCCCGAACGGCGCCGGCAAGACCACGACCTTCTACATGATCACCGGCCTGGTTCAGCCCGATGAGGGCACGGTCATGCTGGATGGCAATGACGTGACCTTCCTGCCCATGTATCGCCGCGCGCGGCTGGGGCTTGGCTATCTGCCGCAGGAAGCCTCGATCTTCCGGGGCCTGTCGGTGGAGGATAACATCCGCGCCGCCCTGGAAGTGGTGGAGCCGATCCGCGATCGCCGGGAGCAGATGCTGGATGGGCTGCTGGCGGAATTCGGCATCGGCCATCTGCGCCGTGCCCCCGCCCTGGCGCTGTCGGGCGGTGAACGGCGGCGCTGCGAGATCGCCCGCGCGCTGGCCACCCAGCCCGCCTACATCCTGCTGGATGAACCGCTGGCCGGCATCGACCCGATTGCCGTCGGCGACATTCGCGACCTGGTGAAGCATCTGAAGGATCGCGGCATCGGCGTGCTGATCACCGACCATAATGTCCGCGAGACGCTGGAGATCATCGACCGTGCCTACATCCTGCACGACGGCCAGGTGCTGATGGAGGGCAGCCCCCGCGACATCGTCGCGCATGAGGGGGTGCGGCGCGTCTATCTCGGCGAGCGGTTCAGCCTCTAGCCGCCATGGCACTCGGGCCTCGCCTCGATCTGCGGCAGTCGCAATCGCTCGTGATGACGCCGCAGCTGCGGCAGGCCATCAAGCTTCTGCAATCCTCGAACATGGAAGTGACCGCCTTCGTCGAGGAGGAGCTGGAGCGCAACCCGCTGCTGGAGCGCGACGAGCGCGGCGAGCCACGCACCGTGGCGGACGATCGTGCCCCGGAAGCGCCGCCCGAGGCGCCCGCCGACAGCCTGGCCGCCGCGACGCAGGAGGGCATGCTGGCGGAATCGCCGCTCGATGCCGCCTGGGACAATGTCTATGACAGCGATGGCGGCTTCGGCCGCAGCGGTGCCGGGGGCAGCCCCAGCTTCGAGGATGATCTCTCCGGCATCGAGGAGATGGCGGGGGCCAAGCCGTCGCTGCGCGAGCATCTGGGCGAACAGCTTCGCCTGACCTTCCACCATCCGCAGGAACGGCTGATCGCGGCACAGATGCTGGCGATGGTGGATGCGGCGGGGCGGCTGCCGGTGACCGATGCGCAGATCGCCGCCGCCATGGGCTCAGCGGAATCGATCGTCGCCGGCGTGCGGGCGCGGATGATGCGCCTTGACCCGGTCGGCATGTTCGCCCGCGACCTGAAGCAGTGCCTGCAGGTGCAGCTGGAGGAGCTGAACCGCTTCGATCCCTGCATGGCGGCGCTGCTCGACAATCTCGACCTGCTGGCGCGCCGCGACATGAAGGCGCTGATGCGGGCCTGCGGCGTGGATGCCGAGGATCTGGCCGAAATGGTGGCGGAGCTTCGCCGGCTGGACCCGAAGCCGGGCGCCAGCTTCGACGATGCGCCCGTCATGGCCGTCGTGCCCGACGTGCTGATGCGCCGGCTTCCCGATGGCGGCTTCGCGGTGGAACTGAACCCCGAGACATTGCCGCGCGTGCTGCTCAATCGGGGTTTTCATGCGCGCGCGGTGGTCGGCGCACGATCGCGCGACGATCGCGCCTTCATCGCCGATCGGCTGCAATCGGCCAATTGGCTGCTGAAGTCGCTGGAGCAGCGCGCCAACACCATCCTCAAGGTGGCGGCCGACATTGCCCGCCGGCAGGATGGCTTCTTTCGCCACGGGGTGGCGCATCTGCGCCCGCTGATCCTGCGCGAGGTCGCCGACACGGTGCAGATGCATGAGAGCACCGTCAGCCGGGTGACCGCGAACAAGTACATCGCGACTCCGCGCGGCACTTTCGAGCTCAAGTATTTCTTCACCACCGCCATCGCCGGTGTCGCGGGTGGCGAGGCACACTCCGCGGAATCCGTCCGTTTTCGCATTCGTGAGATGATCGTGAACGAAGCGCCGGCCGATGTGCTGTCGGATGACGCGATCGTCGAGAAATTGCGGAAGGAAGGCGTGGACATTGCCCGCCGAACGGTGGCCAAATACCGCGAGGCGCTGCGCATCCCATCATCCGTGCAGCGTAAGCGGGAGAAGGCCGTACCGGCCTGATCCAGGCGCCCAAGGCCGGTCGCGCCGTTCGCGGCCCGGCCCGGCCCTGCCTTCAGGCGCGGCCTTCCCCAATCGTGAGGAAGGAAAGGTCGTTATGCACATCACGGTCGCCGGCAAGCAGGTGGAAACCGGGGAAGCGCTGCAGGCGCATGTCCGGGACGGGCTCGGCAACATCGCGCGCAAGTATTTCGACCATGCGCTCGAAGCCAACGTCACCTTCCGCCGCGATGCCAAGGGCCATGCCTTCGTGTGCGACATCAACCTCAAGGCCGGGCGCAACCTGTTCATGCGCGGCGAGGGCGAGGGCGGCGATGCGCGCCGCGCCTTCGAGGAAGCGGCGGAGCATGTGGCCAAGCGGTTGCGCCGCTACCGACGAAGGGTGAACGACCACGCCCGCAGCCTGGCCACCGAACGCGATCGGCCGGCAGCCGAGCAAGGGCGGCGGATGGTGCTGGCGCAGCCCGACGATGATGCGGCGGAAGCGGCCGCGGCCGAGGCGGCGGTTGCCGACAATCCGGCGATCATCGCCGAACAGCCGGCCGAGATCGAACGGCTGAGCGTGAGCGAGGCGGTGATGCGCATGGATTTCACCCATGTGCCCGTGCTGATGTTCCGCAACCGCCAGACCCAGGGGCTGAACGTGGTCTATCGCCGCGCCGACGGCCATGTCGGCTGGATTGACCCGAAGGCGCAGTAGCGTCGCTTCAGCGCAACAGCAGCGCGGCCAGCACCGCACCGGCGGTGGCGAGCACGCCACCGCCGAGCGCCATCATCGCGCCCGGCACCCGCGCATGCCCCGCCGCTGCCGCGCTGAGCCAGCCCGCGGCCAGCAAGCCCCCCGCACCCGCCGCCAAGGCCGCGGACAAGGGTAGGCCGGCGGCCAGCGGCAGGATTGGCAGCAGCCCCCCGGCCAGCACCCCTGCCCCCCCAAAACCCGCCCGCCGGCGCGCGGCACTCGGGTCGGGCTCCATCAGGTCGAGCTCGAAGCGCATCATGAAATCCACCCAGCGCCGGCGGTCGGCGGCAATCGCCTCGACCGCATCGTGCAGCACGGCGCCGCGCACGCCGTAGCGGTGCAGGATGGCGGCCACTTCCCAGCGTTCCCGCTCGGGGTAGAGCTGGCTTTCTTCTTCCTCGCGCGCGCGTTCGGCGGCGTGGTGGGCGGCGGCGGCGCTGCCCTCGGCCAGGTTGGCCACGGCTTCGCGCAGCGCCAGCGCCACGGCCACCACGGCACCCGCCAGCAGCACCAGGCCGGGCGCAACGCCGGCCAGCATCAGGGCCGCGACCAGCGCCAGCGGCACGGGAATGCCGGTCGCGAAGCCACTGATGGCCTCGCTGACGCCGGACATGGCGGCGGGGTGCCGCTCCTCATGGGGGGGGCCTGGGGGCATGGGCGGCAGCCCATCCCGGGTTGGCTCGCGGTGGCTGGCGTCCGGCATGGCGCCAGGATAGCGCGCTAGGCCGTCGGCGTCATTGTGAGAAAGGTTTGCAACTCAAGGGATAGGCCGCCGAGCGCCGCCTGTTCCGTCACCCGCGGCGCCGCCGGTGCGGCGACGGCCGCCAGGATTTCCGCGACCCCGCAGGCCAGCGAACAGAGCACCGGCACGCCCGCGCGCGCGGCGACGGCCGGCGCCAGGCCGGCAAGCCCGGCGCCGCCGAGCACCACGGCGCCCGCCCCATCCGCGGTGGCGGCGGCGCGCGCCTCGGCGGCGAGCAGCGCCAGCGCCGCCTCCGGCGCGGCGGCGATCTCGGCGCCGGTCGGCGCCACGGTGCGAACGCTGGCCAGCCGATCGCCGAGGCCCCGCGCCGCGTAGAATTCGCGCAGCATCGGGCCCCAGGCCGCACCACCGGTCACCACGGAAAAGCGCGCGGCAGCGCGCAGCGCCACGCTGGCCGAAGCCTCGCCAAGGCCCTGCACCGGCACGCCGGCAACTTCTTTCAAGGCATCCAGGCCGGGATCGCCGAAGCAGCCGAGCAGCACGCCATGATGGCCCGGCGGCGCCGCGGCCAGCGCGTCCAGCGCCGCATGGGCGGCGATGGCGGCGGCGGATCGGCTGGCAATGTAGGCGGCGCCAAACCGGCCGGTGGCCCCGATCCACACGACCGACGGGGCCTGCGCCTCGGCGGCCGCCACCAGCTTCGCGGTGATGGCGGCGCTGGTATTGGCGTTCAGCAGCAGGATGCGGGTCAGTTCGGGTCGCCGCTCGCCAGGTACCATGCCAGGATCTCCCGCCCCTGCATCATCACCGTATCGGGCAGGGCGAGCAGATCATCCAGCATCCGCTCCAGCGCGCCAATGCGGTGCGGGACGCCGGTGATGTAGGGGTGGATCGCGAAGCAGAGCACGCGCGGATGGTCGGTGGCCTCGGCCAGCAGGCGGCGCGCCGCCAGCAGGGCGCGGCGGGGCAGCTCCTTCTCGTCCAGATGCTGGATCATGCA
>Ga0247843_1003363_pt1 | contig 26528 bp, 21 predicted proteins | sample LaCruzMarch2017__FD_192420 | JGI IMG/M metagenome (GOLD analysis project Ga0247843, IMG submission 192420) | Freshwater microbial communities from meromictic Lake La Cruz, Castile-La Mancha, Spain - LaCruzMarch2017_8m | ecosystem: Environmental > Aquatic > Freshwater > Lake | place: Spain... | reverse complement strand
GTCGTCGTCAATTCCGTAGAAGATGTCGCTCCTGCCGCCGTTGACACTTCCCAAGTTTGTTCGGCCGATGACGACAGCTGCGCATCGCCTCCGGACGGTCCTAAGGAGGCGGACGTAATAATTTCCGCGGCGACGCCTCCCGCGTGTGTCGATTCGGACGAGGATGACAAATGCGCCGACTATGCTAACGAGAATGCATGCACGGACAATCCCGGATACATGACGTATAAATGTGCCGCCACGTGTAATACGTGCGCCGGACCGAGCGTGGAGAATGCCGTCGTATCGGCCTTCGCGACTACGTCCGCGAATGGCAGTGGCGAATCATGCGGTGATGATAATTATCAATGCTTGGAGTGGGCGGGTATGGGAGAATGTGATGCCAATCCAAGGTAAGTTGTGTGAGGAGGAGTACATGATGTGAGGGCGGGATTTCATTTGATTATTTGCTCCATATCATTTATTGTGTCCTATAGTGTTTGTTCACATAACTCATGTATATTTTGTTCATTTTCATTATACATTATTTTGTTAGCTACATGTTAAAGAGTTGTCGCTTTTCATGCATGACGTGCTTTCGGGGTACGGTACAATTTGGCATCGCACAACGCGTACCAATGGCAACTAACGAACGCGAATTAACCGAAACGCGTCTCGCGACATCCATCGAGTACATACAACGTATATGGACGGACGGAGCCGAGTCGAAGAATGTACGATATAAATGTAAGAATGTACACGAGGATTGCTCCTACTGGGCGGCATTGGGGGAATGCGAGAAGAATCCCACATATATGAATTTGAATTGTGCACCGGCATGCTACACGTGTGACAAGTTGGATATGCGTCATCGATGTCCCATCGAGCCTGACAATCCGAGTATTTGGGAGGCCGGTGATTTAAATACCATGATGGAACGTATAGTCGACGATGCTGATAATAATGGCGAGTTTGTACGGTACAATCCCAAGGCACTCTCACGACCGATGCTAAAACGTGATGGATCGACCGTTACGGGCATTGAGAAGGATGGACCATGGGTAGTCGTACTTGAAAACTTTGTTTCAAGCGAAGAGGCCGATCGGCTTGTCGAAATTGGTAAACGTCAAGGATATGATCGGAGTGCCGATGTGGGTAAAGAAAAACCAGATGGGACACATGAATCCAAAGTTAGTGATTCACGTACATCACATAATACATGGTGTAAGGAGGGATGTCACGATGATCCATTGGTCTCACCGGTAATTGCACGTATTGCGAACATTACACGTACGGAGAATAAGAATTCGGAATATTTACAATTATTACAGTACGAGCCTGGTCAGTATTACAAACAGCATCACGATTATATTGGTCATCATAAAGAAAAACCATGTGGGGTACGAATATTAACACTATTCATTTACTTGAATGATGTTGAGGAGGATGCTGGGGGTGGGACACGATTCTCTCTCCTTAATATTACCGTCCAACCGAAGAAGGGCAGTGCGGTGTTATGGCCAAGTGTGTTGGATGAAGCACCCGAAGATAAGGATGGACGAACAGATCATGAGGCATTACCGGTATTGAGGGGATTAAAGTATGGTGCCAATGCTTGGATTCACAATCGTGACTATAAGAAGGCGTATACAATGGGTTGTCAATAATTTTGTTCTTTAGAAAATGTGTATGGTTGTAGTAAAAGTAGGATTGAGACAAAAAAACTGCATTTTAAAAGTAGGATTGAGACAATGAGTACTTAAGAGTTGTAAGGAGTGGATTATTTTTTATTGTACTTTGTTATTCCCTTGATTGTACTAAGTGTAATGAAATAAAATTAACGTCCACTGTTACATTTCCACAAAACTTGTGATTCATATATAACAGAGACAAACTCTTTCCCTTTCTCTTTTGTGTTATGTTGTGTGGAAAACAGGTGAAAATTTCACGTGCAGTGAAACTTTCATTTGTTTCACCCTGATAACAAGCACTCATATTATTCTCACAGTAAAATCCGCATTACTAACAATGTACCGTCGCACCATCCTAATCACTCTCGTGGTTGTTGCCATGCTCACAACAAGTGGTAACGCAGGTCCGATTGCTTATGGTATTTGTCAAGCTGCATGTGCAATCGGGTGTGCGGCTTGTGGAGGTGGTACAGGCGGGATTTGTTTCATCCCATGCTACTTTGCCTGTCAGACGAGCAGTGTTGCTGCATTGATGGCCCCCACTCCTTAAAATGTCATCAGAAAACACATAAGGGAGAGAATGTGGGCTGGAATGGTTTTGTTTTTGCTGGAATGGTTTTGTTCCGATAGTGCTCGAGTGTAGATTCACTATAGTAAATGATCGGTTAAATGCTCCATGAAAGCTTTTCCAATATAATTGTCATTGTACTCTCTACCCATCATAGCAAGTGTTAGCATCGGAAGGACTACCAACCAAAGTACGAACGGTTCGTACCAACCAAGCAACATTATCCGATGACATATCCATCCACCCTTTTTCTCCTATTCCTCCACCCACGTACGTTTCGGATTTGGCAAGGATCATCAAGTCAGCCATAACATTAACCTTCTCCCGGTGTAGTTGGGTGCAATAATCATCTCCTTGTTTTATCATTGCCGAAACATCATTGATGTTGTTGTGGCTTAGGATGAATTGTACATTACGACAATTGGGCAATGATCCACGTAAGAAAATATCAATTTCATCTTGTACCCATGATGGATCATCCGTGGCAATATATACTACATTACTATTACTAATTTTACATTGTACACGTTCCAATTGTTGAAAGTAGGTTAATAATTCACGTGGACGTTTATTGCTATTAGCAGTAGTAGTTGCGGTACCTTCCTCATTCTCCATAATTGCAACTTCTCGGTAAGTGGAAATGGCAGTATATGGCCAATTCAATGGCAATGTTGATGATTTTATACGCGTTTTAATATCCAACGCAAAACTTGGTTGGAAACGTATCATACCGCTCCGTGCCATTAATGCCGTGGCATAATCCCATATATCATTTGAATGTTCAAGCGAAGCAAATGTTTGTGCCTCGTGTCCTTTAGCACCCAAGTTTATTGCCCATTGGTAGGCATTATTGTAATTTGGTCGTATTGACATTTGTGTATGCCATAAATGTGTAAAGTGTTGGGATACATCATCTAAACGAACAATAAAGACTGTTGCTTGTCGATTATTATCATTATGACATGTCACCTGATGCTGTTCTTGTTGTTGTTGATCAAAGTTGCTATTGGATGATAGCTGCTCTTCCTCCTCTTCCCATTGGATATTGGTATCACGTACATCATTCCACTTAGCATAGTCGTATGATGATTGACATGGCACTGGACAACCATGTGAGAGCCATTGTGGATGTTGTATTAGATGATTCAATCCATTGAATGATGTTGGTCGACGACGTTGTTTATTATTCAGTCGATCCCTGTTGCGTTGATTATTTTGTCGATCCTTGTTGCCTTTGGTACGACGTTGTACTCGTCGCCGTCGCCCTTGTCCTTCTTCCACAATGGACAGTGGTGTACCAGAATCCTTATTCCCCACCATTTCGTCAACTGGTGTTGGCGTTGCTTCACAATCATACCACGATCGTTTTTCAACATTCACATCCATCGGGGCATCTAAAACAACCAACGCTCTATTAGTATACGTTGCCATCATGGCAGCCATGAAGTATCCACGTAATTCATATGTACCATGTGTCAAATTAGTGCCATATGAGGCATCATGAGATGAGGATGGGCTTAGGAATAATAGTACGTTGTCACAATGTCGATCTTTGCCTTTAACCCAACGTGATCGACGGGGGATGGAAAAGTCAATATCAGAGGGGGGAAGTAATGTTTGATATTGTGCTTCGTCGTTGCCGACCCATGCTGGGTCGATAAATGTTGGATTGGATCGTGTAGATATTAGAGCATGCCCGCCGTTGCTATTGGCATTGTGAGCGGTAGTAGTGCCTCCTCTAGTAGTAGTAGCCAACGACGATGATGAACGACGCAGTGTAATTGATGGGAGACGGATACGAAATTTGATCCTATATCCTCTGACTACATATATAATACAAACTAATGATATTGACCCGACTGCTAGATAGATGAATGTATCTTTACGTGATCGACGTAGTCTTTGTCGTAAATTAGATGACTTGTCTTTAATATTCTTGATACATGGCACTGGTGCAGGAGGAGCATTATTTTTTGTTGTTGCAGCGAGACCATTGCCCCCGCCAGTAGTAGTTCGCCGTGAGAGATGCTGCTGCTGGCGGTTGCTATTGTTGTTCGACGATGACAAACCCTCATCGTTGCCATTGAGGAGAGCGAGGAGTTCCCCCTGAAAGTCAGCGGACATGGTGAGGTGAAACCCACGACGACCGCCGGCTATGTGTGCCTACATAAATATGTCATGGAGGGTTGAATCGCACAGCATTCTCTCCGCATCGTGTTGTCTATTACTGTGGGATGAACGAGATCGACGTCGTCTGCTGTGCCGACTGCGGCGAAGAGGGAGGTATTAGTCTCAAGTCATGTAAGTCGTGTATGCTCGTCAGGTACTGCAATGCCAATTGCCAGAGGAATCATTGGCCGAAACATAAAAAAGAATGCAAGCAACGGGCAGCCGAGCTACGACGAGGCACTCTTCAAGGATCCTCCGGCCAAGGACGACTGTCCCATTTGCTTCCTACCGATGCCAGAAGAATTAATAGCTTGTATCTCCCTTCCACCCGCGACTATATCATCCGTACCAATTTACGATTATGCGGAGGCAATGAGGAGGTGGCAAAATTGGATATGGAAAAATATTATCCGTGTTGCGGGCAGAGTATTTGTGGAGGGTGCATACACTCCTTCAGAATGTCTGGAAATGCTGAGAATTGTCCATGTTGTAGAGCAAGGAGAACGGGAAAAACAAATGAAGAAGCAGTCAAAGAACTGATGAAGCGGGTGGAGGCAAATGATGCTGGTGCGATGATGGTTCTGGGTAATCATTATCACAATGGACAGATAGGTTTGCAGCAAGATCGGGGGAAGGCACTGGAACTATGGACTCAGGCCGCGAAACTTGGTTCCAGTGATGTGCATTTTCACTTGGGTATCATTAATTGTGAAGGGGGAGATTCTAAGAAGTCCAAATTCCACTACGAGGCCGCGGCTATGGCTGGACACGAAGTGGCAAGGAGCAACCTTGGAACAATGGAGGCACAGTCCGGAAATATGGGACAAGCTGAGAAGCATTGGACAATTGCTGCATCAGCAGGGGAGTATAAAGCCATGAAGAACTTGTTAATTGCAATCAATCAAGGTTTGACTAGTAGAGCAACAATTGACGCAACTTTGATTGCTTACAATAAATCCTGTGCTGAGATGAGAAGTGACGCAAGAGACTCTGCCATACGTTTACATATTATTATAATTGGTTCAAGATGAGGAGAAAGGCAATAATTGAATGTATCCACAGCAGGGAGATTTGAGATTATCCAGGATTTATTACTATACTCGCTGTAGAACTATCTTCAATAATGTTAATCATTACTTTTTATGTCTCCTAGCATACTATACAGATATTCTCTTTCCGCCTGGGATGCACAAATATTTTGCCGAGTTATCATTGAAATCATCTTTTCTGTACACTCCTACATTACCACAACGACACACACACAGTGAAGGTGTAGTAAAAGATCGATCGGATATAATGCTTCAAGGAATTTCCACCACTTGCTGCTACTCCAGACGGCATTTTTTCAGAACAAGCGGTTGCATTAGACCTCCACACCTTGTACGATTGTTCGAACGCAATGAATGGGTCTGCAAAAGGGTCATCAGGGGGGTTCACAATGTCAATGTGTACCAATTCTGACCCATCAGGATTGTCCACGTGTAAATACATTGTTAAAGCCGTCTGGGGGTTGGGACCAGTATAGCCACCAAATGAGTTGCCAAAGCATCGCACATCACCGGCCATTAGGCTCGTGTCATTGGTTCTCATAGCCTCCCGTAGCATGAGCGTGGGTGCAGATATAGCATGGTAAAGACGATCCGCCAAATCACATGGACCACCAATGCTGTTGCCCTGTACAAAGTTATCCACAAGGGTGGAAACCGTATTTTGAGTACAAATATTTGCCTGAGCACTGTACGCAAATGTATCAACCGTTCCAGTCATGTGATTTTGGGTGTAGTTAAATAATGAGCCACCTCCCATTTCATCTATCTCACCTGTGTCGTAGTAGAATTCCTTAAGGGTGGGATCTTCATACCCAGCCGCCCGTCCCATCAAGTCTACACACCCATATTGCCGAAGTTGGTAATAATCATATGTGGCTTTCCCAAGGAACTTGTTGAAGAGGTTCAAGAGTTTAACCAGTAGGACATTATCTTTGTCCAATAGAGGATCTGTAATTTCTTCGATAATGACCGCTGGGTCAGTGCCGTTCAAGAGCAGGGCCTCACCGAGGTCATAAACCGGGGATTCAGGGGAAGGAGGTAATGCTTGTGTGAGCAGGACCCCGTGGTTCGGAACGCCATGGTAATTAATTTCATAAAGGGAATTACCTTTTACACATGTACCACCCGCGGCACCAATCTGTCGCGTAACGGAGTTGGTGGTGGCAATGGTGTACGTGGCTTCCACGACGGCAGTGCGCTCTTTGATGAGGAAGAACACGAAACTGGTGAGCGGAGTAAACCTCATCGTAGGCATTTGCCACAGTTAGATTTTACATTTTGGCGGGTTAGGATCCACTGGGAATCATGAAGTGCCGGCGGGAAGCCAAAAGAGGGCAATCCACGAACCGGAAGGGAGAAATGAGTCGCGCTTCTCGAATAAGCAAAAAATAGTAAAAGAAATCTAAACGTCACTACCATTAAGTATATTTTGTCACTATTGGGACAAACACTGTCACTATTGGGACAAACAATCTGTCCGGGCCTTCGGACGGTGTGTCTAAAACGACTCCGTGAATAAAATCGAATAGAATGACTCCGTTCGCGCGGACTTATCGCAGTCAACGAGAGGGTCTAACACTGTACTACTAGAGGGGTCGAGGGGGTTGAGATGCATCGTGAGTGTCGTGACGTGACAACGCCAATAATATAAATAGATGCGACGTCCATCGTCAATTTCTTCTCATGAAGAGGAGGACGTCGATGCAGCGGCGCTGTGTGCCTCTACGGGTAACTTAACAGTTGACTCGTGGGGGATATATAATGAAGATGTTGACAATGGAAGTGGTGGCGATGAGAGCAACAGTCGACGTGATAGCATGAGCGTATCCGAACTTGGCTTCGGCGGCGGCGTTGACGATTTTCAAACGCTGTTGAATACTGTTCCGAAGATCGCCACAGACGACGTCAACATCATTAACCCTACCGGCTCATATCCAACCCCCTTGTTTATTGATAGTGAAATTAATATGCCAAGAAGCAGTGCCCCCACGTATGCAGATGGCGAATATGAGGATGACAAGGCTGAAATGATTACTAAATTGATGGCAAATCACTCCGGTCTTGTCACATCTTCCTTAGTTGAGAGATCCAACCTAATCACTAGAGTTACTTGTCTGAGTCGGCATGTACCAGGATGTGTACTTAAGTCACTGTTTGAACCTATCATGAAAGCGCGACGAAATAACGGGGGACGAGGCAGTATGGCGGATGACGAAAATCATTATGATGATGATTATGATGATGAAACAAAGCGATCGCATTCTTACTCAATTTCTAATCCACCCTTCATTGTGGAAGATACCCTGCCATTGACCAACAGTCATCATGGTGCTTTACTATTTGTTGACATATCCGGATTTACTCAATTATCATTAGTTATGGACGTTGAGAGCTTATCGAATGCCATCAATTCTTACTTCGAAAGGATTGTAAATGAAATCAAATCTCATGGGGGAGATATTCTCAAATTTGCTGGTGATGCTCTATTCGCCGAGTGGAAAGTTTCACGCCATACCCCATTTACCAATTTGGATTACTGTGTATCAATTGCAGCAACTTGTGCAGCATCTATAGTTGCTAGCTGCTCAGACTATGTCGTGCTTAAAGCTCTTGAATTTGTAACACAGTCGACGAGGACACGGCGAAAGAATTCCCTACATTCAAGTATGACTTCAATCCCAACAAACGATTTGGAATTAAGTGAACGATCAAGTTTAGTCGATAGCTTAGACTATGATTCATCGTTGCCTAGTAGACGTGCATCTTTGGAGGTTAGTGAGCGGTCAGATAGTGGGGAAACTTTTGATTGTGAGACGCCGTCTTCTCGTTTAACCCGTAGGTGTTCAGCACCTCGTAATCGTCGTCGAACGACTCTGACTTCGGCTTCTTCAGATATAGCCGCCACGCTGAATGTGAAATGTGCCATTGGCGTGGGTCAGATCGTGGGCATTCACGTTGGTGATAACGTGTCGCGTCGCGAGTATTTCATTATTGGAGATACTATTGGTCAGGTTGCCAGGGCGGAATCTACTGCTGGTATGGGCCAGGCTTACGCGTCGCCAGAAGCTGCACAACATTTACTCAGGGTAGGTGAGCTACGGGGAGATTGGGAAGCAGCCATTGCTGATGGGCAACCGATAAGGATTGCTGATCGCAGTGAACGATTTTTTGAGATTGAGAGAGGACATCAGATTAGTGAGGTACCATGTGATGTGGATAATATGATCCAGTTATTCGAAGGATTGAACTTTAGTGAACTGCAGTGGTTGAGAAAAATGCTTTCCCTTTATGTTCATCCCGTGGTTGTGAATGAGGACAATGAACGAGCCTCAACGAGTACGAATATTGGATCCTTCCGAGTAGAACACCTCACCGAAGCGGAGCTAAGGAATGTGTACACATGTTTCATTTCACCTCGCATTGATCATAAGTTGACAGGAGACGACAGTATTGACCAGAAGCTATTTCAACTGTTGAATGACATCATGATTGTTACGACAAGAGAGCTCAGCAAAGCTCAGGGCCATTTGAGACAGTTTATGCTAGACGATAAGGGATTAGTTCTGATATGCACCTTCGGACTCCGTGGAAGTACATTTCCAGATATGATGGCACAACGCGCTTTGCCGTTTTCTCTTGCAATTCATCGAGCCTTGGAAGTAGATCTCGGCGTCAAAAATACTGTGGGTGCAACCCTTGGTAAAGTCTACTGTGGTGTTGTGGGTAGTTTGAAGCGTCACGAATTTGCTGTTCTTGGTCCTTCTGTCAATCTTGCAGCCCGCTTGAATTTTTCTAAGCAAAATCCTGGTATTATAGTGGACGAAACTGCTCGACTGGTTACTGGTCAATTGTTCTTCAAACCTTTGCCTGCCGTGGTGGCGAAAGGGTATGACAAGCCGGTACCTATTTTCGAGCCGATAAGGCAGGTGGTATCACAATCAGATTCTGGTGGGCAGCAGACAAAACAAAAGTTCGTGGGCAGGACGAGTGAATTCAAACACATCCTTCGCATAGCAAAGGAGACAATTATGCATGGCTCTATTTCCAAGCTGTTGCTGGTCACAGCCATATCTGGTAGCGGCAAGAGTACCTTCATGTCTCGAGCGACAGAGCTTGTTCGGGGTATGGTAAAAAGGATGAACAGACGAGTGATTATTACAGGCACTGTCAGCAATGAGGGAGATTCAATTATTCCATTTAGGTATGTTGTTTTTCCATTGACATGACGGTGTCAAACGAACTTGCATCCGCTAACATTCTTTTCGGTATCAGTTTTTTCCGGTTAATTCTTAAAGGCGTTTTGTCGCAGGTACAATATGAGGACGAGGAAAATGAATCCATAGGAGACGACGAATCCCAGTCACAGTTAAATATGTCATCTAGATCGCTATCTTCAAGAGGCAGCTTGAAGAGTTGCGAATGGACACGTTTTAGATTTATCTGTCAGGATTTGAACGTCCAACCTGATCTGATGGAATTGGTGGGTAAACGATTTTTGGGCATCAGTAATAGGAGTAAGAACGAATCGGATGCTCAGCTTCAACTAGAGCCCAATTCAACAGTACAGATAGAGAATATCGTTGAGTTCATGGTAAATGCGTTTATTCGATGCACGATGCATGCTGATCTTGTTCTCTTGTCGCTAGATGACGTACAGTGGATGGATGAGTCGTCGTGGAAGGTTGTCAAACGAATATTTGAGCGGGCAAACAATCTGTTGATTTTCAGCGGCTCTCGGATGCCTTCAACCAACCTGAACATGGATCCGATATTTCTCTCCGACCTTCTGACCCAACACCAGACAGCAGGAAGGTACTATGAAATGTCTCTACCTCCATTCAACGAAGCCGAGGTGAAAGAGTTCATCGCAGTTACACTTAATTCTAGTATAGATGAAGTCGATGATAGCTTCAGTAATAGTGTGTGGACAACATCTGGGGGAATGCCTCTCTATTTAAGCCATGTTCTTGATGCTATTCAGCGAAATAATCTTACGGTCAGATTGGATAATGGTATGATCGGTATGAAGAGTACCGACGAAGACGATAGAAAGGTAAGTGTCCTCTAGATAAGTGTATGCTCTTTATTCGCTCGAGAAACTCTAACTTTTCCCACGTGGGTTGGGTCATCCGCAGATGTTTGGTTCTGTAAACGAATTGCTTCTATATCGCCTGGATGCACTTGATTCATCAGTCAGAGTAGTTCTACATCTTTTGGCAATTCTTGGAACCGAATTTGATTTAATGGATGCTGCGTATGCGTACGAAGAAATGCTTGGCATAGACATGTCCAATCAATATGAAGCAGCAGCGAATTTTCGTCATTCGCTCGATGTTGCAGTACGAGAAGGAATTCTTGAATCTATCTCGGTGGCAGAGGACAGAGATAAAGATGATACAATTGATGCATCAATACGACATCCACTTTTTTCTGAAAATTGTCGATTAAGATTTACGCATGATTCTTGGAAGAAAAGTATTCTTAATGTGATGCTAGATGAGAAGAAGAGAGAAATCCACGAGCATGTCGCTATATCCATGGAGAGAGAGTTGGACGACGAGACTGATGTGCACGAGGATTTTGAGAAACAGATCACTGTATTTAATCACTGGAAGTCAAGTGGGTCATTTATAAAGGCTGCCAGGATGTCTCTGAATATTGGCGGACAGCTTATGATGCTTGGTTTGAACTCGCAAGCGGTATTATTGTTTGATGAAGTCTTGGATATTCCGAGGAGGGTCTCAGATGATGAACCCAACATGCCAACATATGGCGAAATAGATGCGTTAGTACTTGATGCGATTGATGTTCCCGAGCTTGTCCATCTGATAGAAGTTAATATTGCAAAAGGAAAGGCTCATCTCACCCTTTCTCAAGGAGTAGATGCAGCTGATGCATACCAGAATGCACTTGATGTGAGTGATGCCCATTAGTTCTTGTTTGAGTTCTGCTCATTGATTAAACGCACGTATTTATCAGCTCACCATTCATACCATCAAAGATACTGGATTACGCTCCATGTGCATATGATGAAGAATTTGATCGTAGTGTCTCATTCCCCATTTTCAGCGGTCTTTTTGTCGCATTGAAGATGGGAGCCATCAAAGACGACGCAGAATGTAGTTTTGAGAAAAGCATGTGCAAAAGCTTTGTTGAGCAAGCCCGTCTCAATGGAGACCCAGTACATTATGGCCGTGCATTAGCAATGGAGGCAGAGATTTTAGGTCGCTTGGGAAACTTCGAAGATGCCCTTGAGATTGTGGAACGAATAAAACCTATCTACAATATCAAGACACAACATGAGACAATTTGTAAAGCATATGGCAGTGACAGAGTAGCACAGGCATTTTCTCATAGTGTCAACGTCTACACTGCTTTAGGTAGGAATGAGGAAGCGCTCAATACATGCAAGTATATCATGGAAGAAATCATTCCATTTAGCGACCCCAAGAATGTCCACAATTCATTTTGTCTCCTGTATTCAGTTATAATCTCACTCAAAGAGAACGGACTGTCGCAAATAGCTCAAGCGGTATTCCAGAAAAGAATAATCACTCCATTTGAAGAGTACTTTGGTCCAGGAGGAAGCACATTTTCAAAGCCCCTTTTCAGGCCAATCTCAGTCTTGCTTGAGTTACAAATACAAAAAGAACAGGTAATTGAGACAATCGAAGAGTACACAACATGGGCGTTGGATGAGAATTTCTCTGAGACATCAATATCGGCACAAGAAGCAGCCTTTGCTAACTTTTCTGCGACCCCGTTTGCGTTGCTCAGCGAGATATGTTTCAGCTTGGGTAAAATCCATCACGACATTGAAAAGAAATATCGTTTGATACAAAAGGCTATTAGTTGGATGGAAAAATCAGATGAAAGTACAAGATGTATTGCCTATCCAAACATGTACGCAAAGAAGAAGCTTGACATCATGAAGACCTACTTGGACGAAATGTCCTCCGCAGGCGACATATATTCAGCCATGACATCACAAGAGTGGACAAATTTGGGATATGCTGAATCAGAATTAGTTGCTGCCACTGACGATCGGAAATTGATGAATGTTAGAGCTGCTATATTACTTGAGCACCATCTTGATCGACTACTCAAGAGCCGTAATCCTGATGCAAAGGTAACTGAAGTCACCAAGGCCCAACTTGTGAAATTTGTTGATGTACTCTCTCATTCATACAAGGGCGCAAAGTTCCACAGCTATTCACATGTTATTCATGTTACAACATCTATGAACAAACTGATTTCTTTTACTGAGATTAGAGATCCCATGATTTCTTTCACGCTTGTCTTCTCAGCTCTTTTCCATGATGCAGGACATACTGGTGAGTTTCATTGGCGGTGTTTCATCATCACAATTTTCTTTAAAATTAACTGATTAGATCCGTATCTTTTGTTGTTACTAGGCATGAGTAATAAGATTCTTTGTGATATAAGTCATGCCCTGTGCGAGAAGTACTCGATGGATGTATCGATCGCGGAAAGGTTCTCGATAGATATTTGCTTGTCGTTACTCTTCAAGCCTGAATATACATCATTAAGGGAATCCATCGCTCCAGAGGAAATTGATATAATTCAATTCGCGAAGACATTTTTCATGTGTATTCTCGTCACAGATATTGCGTCACCCAAAAGTGTGGAACAATCTATTGCTCGCTTTCAACTTTGTGAGGAACAAGCATCAATTTTTCCCTCATTCGATGATCTTTGTGTCATATCAAAATACATTAACCACTTATTTGATTTGGTGGGACTTGATACAGATGTCATAACAAGGTACCCAGACGAGTTTACTGTATCGCTTGATAGGTTGGAGGTTTGTGTTAGGAACGAGCATATGATGTTGCTCTCAGATATTTCACACCTATTACAAGGTTGGGCAAATTTTGTTAAATGGAACTTCCGTTTGTGTGAGTTAACGTTTCAATCAAATTTATCTTTTTACTTGCATGTTATTTTGGCACTAATGTTGATGTCTGATAACCTGAATTAATAGACATGGAACTCCACGATTGCTTTAAGAAAGGTCTATGTGTGGATCCTAAAGTTTGGTGGTATCAAGGTCAGATTGATTTCACAGACAAATACATCATCCCACTATGCATCCGTTCAAAACGTTTCTTCCGTGAAGATTTTACAGATCAACTCCTTAATAATTGCTTGGTAAATCGTAACATTTGGGTGGAGCATGGAGAATTAGCAACAGAAATCATGTACACAGCTGCTAATGATGGCAAAGAGGAAAGTCATGTGCTTCAACGTTTATTGGAGCTGGCAGTGTAAAGGACGGTCAATGTTTTTAGTTTTATCTTCATACATACTTCTATATTGGTATTTTGGCTTATCTTAGGCGTTTAAATACTAACAGCCGTTCATGAATTAGTTGTCTGAAGTGTGATTTGTAGTATGCTCAACCATGTCATAATTTACACTATCTCCTCTGTGGCAAGTGACAGGCTGTGAGCACACCCCCAACCCCACCACACCCTCTCAGAGGCTGAAACACAATATATATGTATGAAGTAGACCTTATGAGATGAAGTGGGTGGGGTGCCTCAATCAATCCTACAGCATGACCCAAGTGAGAAACCAAGGAATCCATTGCCACATGGATGATGATGAGGAGAGTGCGTTGATGAGGAGACCACTGTGACTGTGAGACCAGGCATTATCAGGTTGGAAATGCATTCTATGACCACAAGCTGCAGTAAAAGGTGCTGAAACACATTGCAAGTGAGAAACCGAGAGAATCTCCTACTGCCACTTTGACTGTAGATGTAGATCAATCATACATCAGGATTGCATCCTTATGACCTGTAACCACACCAGCAGTGCTAAAACAATTTGTTTAGGTATGAAGTAGATCTGCTATGAGTATGACGTGGGTGAGGTGCCTCAATCATCAATCATAACCTACACCATGATACAGTGAGAAACCGACTGAGCTCCTTCTGCCATTTCTCCCTCTCTCCCAGTGCAGATATCAGTGTGGGGTTGCATCTTTACCACTGACTATAGCCGCAGTAAAAGGTGCTAAAACACATTATATATGTATGAAATAGACCTGCTATGAGTATGAAGTGGGTGGGGTGCCCTAATCATAGCATACAGCATGACCCAAGTGAGAAGTGAGAAACACATACTACTACCTACTACCACCACTGTGACTGTGAGACCGAGCATATAGGGCATTATATATGTATGATGAGGGTGGGGGGTGGTCTGAATCATATTATAACAGAGGAAAGGAATCTCCTTCTGCTACCTGCTACGCTGATGATTCATAGGGCAAAAATATCAGTATGGGGTGCGATACTGCATCCTTATCACTCATCATCCACATCTGAAGCACCTGGTTTATAGATGATAGATGTCATTGTATATTATGTATGAAGTGCTTGGGCAGCTGACCATGTAAAATTTTGACTACTCCAATTAAGACCTATTGGAGTAGTGGTTAAATTCAAAACAGGTGCTGAAATTCTGTGGATGTATTCATTATTTATACAACAAGAATGACAACCAGTCTGCAGTGGGTTACATACCTGATCATCATGTCATTCTCCTAGTAGCTTATTGACCCTGACTGCCACTGCCCATCCACTATTAATTGATTTTTGTGTTTGCATGCTGCTTTACTGTTGTGCATGTCACCAAACCTACTATAAAAATTGATCCAATGGGAACACCAGCTTTCATGGTTATCATTTGCGGCTTGCGACTATCAAATGATAGATAATAGAGGGCATTGAAGATTAATAGACTTTGTAGCTGAAGAACACACTATTGAACTATTTCTACTGGCACTCAAGATTGAGCTCATTTCATGATGGTGTAATTTATACTTATTATGGAGGTAGTAAAAATGAATCATTATTCACTTCACACAAAATATTTTTCTCTAATAATGCCTGCAACCTCAAAGAGGAATAAATCCTAACTCAAACTAACTACTCCTAACATGCTAATACACGCCAACATACGTCATAATAGTTTCTCTTCATCTTACTCACATGTTGCGGTGAATAATTGTGTCGATGTAAGCATCTCTTGCTTCACTCCTCATCTCGACACAGGAAGTATTGTAAGCTGTCAAAGTTGAGTCGATTGATTCTCTACTGACATAGCCGTTTTCATAACATCTTTTCAAATGATGCATGGCAACAAAATTCCCGGCCGATGCCGCAATAATCCAATGCTTCACAGCTTGTTCCTTATTTCCTGATTCGAACTCAATGTTTCCCAACATGTTTCTTGCCTCTTCGTGCCCTGCCATAGCCGCGGCCTCAGTGTGGAACTTGGCTTTCTTCAAATCTCCCTCTTTACGATAAATGACAGCCAGATTATAACGCGCCTTACTGGAGCCTAGATCTGTTGCCCTAGCGTATAGTTCCATTGCCTTGGCATGATCATGCTGCAAACCTTTACCTCCATATTCATAAGTACTACCCAGTATATACATCGCACCGGCATCATTGGCCGCAACCCGCTTCATTATATCTTCAACATACTCTTCATCTGTTTTGTCAACCTCTGCATTGCAATATGGACAATTATCAAGATTTCCTGACTCGCAAAAGGAGTGTATGCACCCGCTACAAATACTCTTTCCGCAACATGAGTAATATTGCTCCATAGCCTTATTTGCCAACTCCTCATTTGCATTAGCAAAGTCGCGAATTGGTACAGATGATATAGTCGCGGGTGGAAGCGATACACAACATACCAATCCAATCGGAATAGGAATGAAGCAGATCGGACAGTCCTCCTTGGCCGGTGGGTCCTTGAGCAGCGCCTCATCGTGCAGCTCTGCAGCACGTTGCTTGCATTCTTTTTTATGCTTCTTCCAATGATTCCTCTGACAGTTAACATTGCAATACCTGACGAGCTTACATGACATACATGCTTTGAGACTAATGCCCCCTGCAACGCCGCACTCAGCGCAGCAGTGGACCGTTGCATCGTTCCGATTGTTCATGGGTGGAACATTGATGTCAACCCCCACACCACTACCGGCGGGAAAGCTAAAACGTCCGATCAGTACACACGACGATACGAGGATTCACATCGTCGTCGCTCGACGAAATAATCGAGCGCGCCACTCTTGGGACAATTTTATAGGAAGAAGTCCTTTCGAATAACGAGAAGATTCTCTACTCTTCTCCATAACGTTTGGTGCACTACCTAGTTATGTACATCACATCATACGTACGTATCGTCCTACTATCGCGGTACGTAAATATATACGATACCATGGAGTCGTTTTAGACTCAACGTCTCGGCGGGAAGCCAAAAGAGGGCAATCCACGAACCGGAAGGGAGAAATGAGGTCGCGCTTCTCATCAATAAGCAAAAAATAGCAAAAGAAATCTAAACGTCACTACCGGGAAGTATTTTTGTCACTATTGGGACAAACACTGTTACTACTGGGAAAAACAAACTGTGTGGGTCTTCGGACGTTGTGTCCAAAACGACTCCGTGGGGAGAAGATACCATCGTCTAGGTAGTGCTTCAAGGTGAAGTATCATCGTCCTTATTGCTCATAGTATCCAGCTAGTGCTGGAGTACTGGTCCAATCGCCGATACGTCACTTAAATTGAAATTGTTCCAAATTTGAGTAGTACATATGAATATATTTTGGAGGATACCACCGCAACAACAAAATGGACAGCAGTAATAGTAGCAGCAATAATAATCGACTAGCACCGTACAATCCAACACATATCTCAGCTCAAGGTAAGGCATTAGACCTACTCCAACTTACGACCAATGATATATTTTTTGATTTAGGGTGTGGTGACGGACGCTTGATATTGGCGGCAATTGATCGTTATTACTCCTCTGCTGCTGCGGCTGCTACTACTACTGACAACAGTAACAATGATGAGTATGCTACCAATGCTAACAATGGTGACGAGGAAGACGAGGATGGCAGTGGTGACGGCAATATTGACAGACCGAGTATTATTAACCGACGACAAAGTACACGCAGTAGCGGCGAAACGACAACTATTGTACGCAACAACACCTCTACTGTTGGTGGACGAGCGAGGGGAGTAGTGACAAACAGCAATGAATATTTAAACAATAGTCTAACGACAAAGGTTAGCAATTTGACATTGTCAAATAGCCTTGGATACAACAATTGGAATAATGGAACATCACAACATAAACCATCATCATCATCTGTCCTATCGAGTTCTTTTTTTATTGATGCTACCACGGCCGTCAACAAGTCAACTAATGCGGCTACTAATTCCAATGACAATAACAACAATAGTAGCAAAGACAACATCAATAGCGACGGCGGTGGTGGTGTTGGTGGTGGTGGTACGACAGATGATTGCGGGTCGTCATACAATGTTTATTCCCGAGAAGGATCCAAATCATTTGACAATGATGAATCAGAGTATTCATTTCCGCATATGATGAGAATGAGATCTGGAGACGATGATGATGACGACGACAACAATGGCAATGATGATGCAGAATATTCTTTCCCACATTTAATGAGAATGAAGTCTGGATCTCAGGATGATTTTGATGATGACAATTATAATCATAATAGTAATGAAAATGATGAGATAACAGCAAGCGACATATTTGACAACCAATTATCAAGTTCACCATTTGGTCCTCACCTTGGTGGTGTGATGGTATTATCACCACGTTCGGGTGTATCACAATTACAGCCACCACCAACATTATCTCCCAATACACCAATTACACCTCAAACAGATAATTGTAAAAAGAAGAAGAAGGACCATGATGTGTTGTATCGTCAAAAGATTAATGTCTTTGATGATGCAGTATCTTCACCAATGATGTTGTGTCCATCTATTCCCCATGACGACGAAGATGATGATGCTGACGACGTCGACGACGATGACGATGATGACGATCACAACAATGACGGCGATGACGGCAACAGCAACGACAATAATGATGATGATAACAATCACAAAATGTTCAACTATAAAATTGGAATACCCAAAACAATCAAAACCACACTACCAAAGGATGACAATAATGAGAATGATGACGATTACGACGATGACAATGTATATACCAATGAACAACAAAGGAATAGGAAGAAACAACATCATCATCATCATCGGAGTTCCTTTGCAAGTTCATTAACAACTTACTCCGCCTATCCAATACAGGAGCAAACAAGCAATTGTAATAATTACAACAATGACAACAACTATAATAATGAGGAGGAAAAGGAAGAGAGGAATTTTGCACTCATGACAGAAACATTAGAAACAATACCATCGGGTGATGAACTAATTACGAACGCCAACACTAATAATAATTATAATGATGAATATGAGAATGATGATGTGAGATTACAATCACCAAAACCACTACTACTTCCTTGTGAGAAACATGAAATTACTTCAAATAGATCTGATGAACAACAACAACGACGACAACACAATAGTAGCAATAGCAGTACTATTATACTACGAACGAGGTTGACCTGGCTACGGTGTGTGGGTATTGAGATAAATCAACCATTGGCCGAATCAGCACAGGAGAATGTGCGACAGAAAATTATGCTATACATGACTTTATTTCCTCAACAAGAACAACAACAACAGCAGCAATGCTTGATGAATAGTGTTTGTATACACTGGGGTGATGTAATGGAGGAAATAAATCGTAGTCGTCATAGTAATAATAATAATAATAGTCCTCATAGTGGTCGCAATGATGACAATGTTGTGGAGGACAGTGGTATTGCTAATGCCCTACATGTATCATGGCACGATGGTTATGGCGACGATATCAGAGAACGTACTGCTGTCAATGACGAAGTCAGTCATACTAGTCCTTCTACTACTACTTTTACCACAATCAATGATGAAGAAAATAATTGGGACTGCAATGTCAGTGATTTAACCTTACTGGATGATGCCACGGCTGTCTTCGTTTATTTATTACCTAAGGGATTAGGAAAGATCAAACCAATATTACATGCAGCGGCAGTAATCCGACATCGACAGCGTGAATTACAAATTGCAAGGCAGTCCCAACAACAGCAACAACAAAAATCAACACAGCTATTTCGGCAGCAACAGCATAAACAACTCCATCCATTACATAGATCACCACAACTACGTACACTTGACGAGAAAGAGGACATATCAGCAATGTTTTTATCAGATGTTCCATCATACGAAGATGGGGAGATGGAATTTTGTCCATTACCGCAACAACGTCATCGTAAGAGAGGGGACAGTCACGTGAGTGACATTACTGACGACACATTCTGCAATTTTACTCGTACAAGTTTAGAAGGGATTGGACCTGAGGTATTAAAAATATTGCATGAGGACGGGAGTAATGGAGTAATGACGGAGGAGCCAAAGCTGGTGTCGTCAATTAAAAAGAAGATGCAAATAATGAAAAAAACGATGATTGAAGAAAGCGAAATGATCAGTCCATCGTTTAGAGTAGTAAGCTACATGTTTCAAATTCCTGGCTGGACTCCTGTAACGGTTGACACGAGTAGTAAAGGCCAGTGTCCCTTGTATCTGTACGAGGATATTCATGAAGAAGATACATCATAGGCACCACCGCTCTATGACTTGTTGGAAGGGTGTGCCCCACAAAATCAAAAAAAGCTACCTAGGACTCTACATAAAAAGAGGAACACAAAGTCTACCAAGTCCATGACACAATCTATTAAAGTAATTCTTTCATACAAATAACTGTTTCATTCTATCATTGTACCAACACAACTGACAGACTGCCACCTACCTTACCACACTTGCTACACACAGCCAACACAATTACAAGTAGTCAACTTATTGAAAATTCACTAAACACGGGTCAAGGTTCAAGCTGCTAGGAAATTCTTCCGCTTTAGACCATAACCCGTCACGATTTTCGCCAAAACAATGGTACCAACCAGGTATATAATGTCATACTTAATGTGCTCGGGAACCCACATCCCGCCAAAGGTTGAGAATATCCACTCCTCAGCAGTGCCTGTTAGGTCACATGATTCTGGAATAGTCAAATGATCATAGCCCGGGCAATTCTTATTCAGAACAAAGTCATAGAAGGGACTTGGATATGCCGCAACTATTGGAGTCTGATCATTAACAAACTGAGAAGTCAATAAACCTTCAAGGACATAGTGAAGTGGAAAAACCCAGTAGGCCCATGACCAAAAAGTTGGATAGCTCTGAGGATGAATCAATATACCAGCAAAAATCGAGCTCATCATGATCAACAGCGATCCCATTCCTTGAGCTGTTACGGCATCCCTGAATATGGCCATGAATGCTTGGCCAAGATATGTAAAGTTGCCCAGTGATAGTGCCATGAACAAACAATACAGAAAGAACTTGGCGGCATTGGCGGCGAAGCCAACAGTAAAGTACCAAAGCAGACAGAAAATCATTGCAGCGTAGAAGATGAAAGGTGCTTCGACGATTGTAAAGGCTAGTAGTATCGCCTGATCATCGTACATCAAGCTTGCCTTATGCCGATAGAACATGTTCCTTTCAATTTCAAAGACTGGAAGGACAGTGACCATGGCATTTATGCCAAGAAATAATGTGGTAATGTATATCGAAGTTACTCTCGAATTCATGTCAGCCTCGTTTTGAGGGATTCTTTGGCTAGCAAAGACCGAGCCAAAAAGTAGTGCCACAGCGGCCGATACAAGAAGTCTCACTCGATTGTAGCCAGGACTTCTGTAGTAGATTTTCCATAGACGCTTGCATACCTCCTTAGCTTGATAGCTGGCAGAATTGGCATATTTTGTGGGCATAGATATTTTGCTATCAACTGTGGTGCTCAAATTTATGGACTTGATTCCTTTAATACAGTCATTTGCCAGGGATGATTTAGAATAGGCTGTCGCATAGTCAAAGCTATCACCAGCGGCTCCTGCTGACCCTGCACCAATAGTTGTTAACATCCACGTTGCAGGATTCTCACCTCCCTTGATGCTGGCTGTTGATGAGTATCCTTCAAAGTATGTGATCAAGTTAAAGCTATCCTCCCCAAGCTCTCCAAAAAACACAGTTTCTCCTCCACGTTTGAGTAAAAGCAAGCTGTCAAAGGAGTTGAAAATTGCAACGGATGGTTGATGAATAGTTGCCACAACAGCGACTCCACGATCAGCAATCCTTCTCATGCACCTCATCACAATGCTTGCAGCTCGAGCATCAAGTCCGGATGTTGGTTCATCTAGAAAAATGATCGATGGGTTTGATGCCAATTCCACTGCAATAGAAAGACGTTTCTTCTGTTCAAAAGAGAGACCACCATTATCATTCCCAACAAGGAAACCAGCAATTGGGTCAAGCTCAAGCATCGAAAGGATGAGATCAACATATGCGAGCTTCGTTTCGAGGGAGATGGATTTGTCCAGACGCATCTTGGCACTGAATTCGACCGTCTCTCGTACAGTTAGTTGGGGAGATTGTGTATCAAATTGTTCAACGTAACCAGACACCCTTCGAAAGGAGTTAGATTCTTGAGGATGACCGTTAACGCGAATATCTCCCGATATCTCACCACTTGTTTTGCGAAGAGATAGTACGTCCATTAACGTTGTCTTCCCAGCACCACTAGATCCCATCAAAGCTGTCATCTTCCCTGCTGCAAAGTAACCACTTATTCCTTTTAACAAGTGAAGTTCTTCTTTAGATGTTGACGCCTTCACAGTGTAGTTGATGTTTTCGAATGTTAGTGTTGCTCCCTTCGATTCCAAAGTGCAGTGAAACTGAAACGACAGAGAGCTGTCAGTCAACTGCTTTTCACTTTTACTAGTATCTTCAGTCCCACCTAATGTCCCACCAGTGACAAATCTGACACGCAAGAGAGCTACTGTTGAAGCCACCAACGAGAGAATGCAGAGACCGATGCAGAACAAAACAGTGTACCATACCCAGACATATTCAAACCTGTGTGGAAACGGAAATTGCTGTAAAAAAAGGTGCTGTGGATGCTAGCAGAAGTCAAGTCAGATAATACTCACGCCACTCCATTCATTTCGAAACCTGCAGATACGAGGACTCTCTCCCCTAGTGTCTCTCCAGTGTCTTCGTCAACTACTTGATCAAGATTTCCGGTCCCACTTGATAATGAAGCCAACGTGAGAATCACTGTTATGGAGGAAAAGAATTGCGATTAGAAATACTTACCTTTGGTACTGATTGACTAAGAGTCCCCGAATTATCCATGCATAGATGTTGCACCAGTATATCCAAATATAGTAAGGAGGAATGACACTAGGAAGAACAGTGAAACCTGAGAATAGTACCATAAGGACGATCGTCATGCTCATTGCTGCCTGTGCGGCTGGCCTCTCCTTGACAATGGCAGAGAATACGCTGAACATCAGGCTAGTCGTAAATGCCGAAAGTTGGATCAACAGAAGGAACACAAAATAGCATGAAGCAGTCGGAGCAAATCCGACAAGCCAGTAGATGAGAGAACCGTATACGAGAGAATCTTGAAGTGAGCTTGGAGTACTCGCAAGAGCTCGACCAAGAACAAATGTCCAAGTAGGGTAGAAGTCAGCATCCTGCTCCTTGTAGAATATACCCCTCGCATCCACTTGCGGTGCAATTTTATTCATTGCTCCAAGACTAACAAACATGGTGCTTTGGAACACAACTCCAAAAACAGACTGTGGCTCTTGTCCTCGTTTCGCGACTTGAAAGAATACAGTGCCATTAATTACTCCCATTATTAAGCATTGAAATAGCCTAGCCTTCCGTTGATACGTATCTCTCTTCCAAAGTAAGAACTCCCTTTGGAAAACGATCTGAAGTGATCGAAGTGAAGAGTTAGCGTATCTTTTCTTGAACCACTTGTGGGACAGAGTTTGATCAGCATCTTTCGGTACTGGTACTGATAGTGCTTGTAGCATCTCCTGTCCGCGTTCACTTTCAATATACTTTTTCACAAATTCTTCATTGCTCAGATGTGCGGCTCCTTTGTCAATGAGGTATTGTGCCCCATCTGGCGTCGGGAGGGACTGCAACCAGTCGGCAGTATCCATTTGATGAGGCTTTTGGTACCCCAATGACTCGAAGTGTCTGGCAATTTCTTCTACTGGCCCCGCATACAAAACACGCCCATTGTCGACAAATATGACCCCGTCAAATAATGCAACTGTTTCTGGGGGAGGCTGCAGTAACGAAACAAGTACGACATTGGTACGCAACTTTACGCCAGCTCGAATCAGCTTACAAATATCAAAAGTCGTGGCCGCATCAAGACCGGTCGATACCTCATCATAGCATTCAACAAAGGTTTTAGCACACATCATTTCAGCAGCCGTGACACGCTTCCTCTCTCCACCTGATACACCACGAATATTTGCACCACCCACGAACGTATCTTCTACACGCTTAAGACCTAACGCTTTCATACTGAATTCGACCGCATAGTGTTCATCATCAAGTTCTTTATATATCCTTTCCATCTCTGCATCATTAACTTCGGAAGAAAATGGTCCTTTATGTGATCCTCCATATGCACATTGATAGACAAATTCGATTGTTTCTTTCACAGTTAAATATCCATGAAGTCTATCAATTTGATCCACATATGAAACAATTTTCTGCATATGAATGGGTGACGGAAGACACTTGTTAACAAACCCAAAAAACTAAAGTCGTAAATGTGTGCGTATTACTTTTCACACCAAACTCACCGACCAATAGTACTCTTTATCAAGTCTGTCAATGCCATTGACTAACACAGTCCCACCAACAACATGCTTCTTATCCTCAGGTAGACGATTTGCAATCATTTTTAGAACTTGATATGAAAAAATATATATATATTGGAATGATGGCAAGAAATATATAAGTAAGTGAGGAAACAAGAATTGTTGCTCACATGAGATCAGATAGAATTCGATGATACAAAAATGGTAGGTAGAACTTACGTGTACTCTTTCCCGAGCCAGGTCCGCCTAAAACCAGGTACACCTTCCCGGCATCCAAGACCAAATTAATCCCCTCTACTATAGTCTTGGTCTCATATGATTTAAAACTACCAGTCTTTCTACTATTCTGCACAGCAGTCATCATCCGTGGCACCACACCTGCATTTGTTACTGTGGAAATATGTTGTACGCCCCCCTTTCCCCCCTCCGGTGCGATGGGTACTTCGACCTTGTACGACCCGTCCTTGATACGGACCTCGAATGATACATTCTGACGTTTTAATATTTCGTACTTGGATCGTAATTCACGCATCAGTTCGACATCATCCGCCGACGCATTCGCCGCAGCATTATTCTCGTCATCGTAAATTGAAATTTCACTTTCCTGACGACTCTTGACAAGCTCGGTTAGTAATGATAGACGTTTGTGATATGTCTCACGACGATTGACTTTATTCTCAGATTCGTTGAATAATTCTTCGCCGAGGATGGCACGACGTAGATTCTCATTTATGGAGACATTGTTCTGAGCACACTTGTCGAGCAGTGTTTTGATTGCCTTCTCTTGACTCTGTGCAAGCTCGCTCTTGGTAAGCTCTGCTGCCTGGCCATTATTATTGTTATTCGATGTGGAGGATGCCACGCTTGGGTCAATCAGTTCCATAAAGCTCTGTGTAGGGCAATCGTCTAGGGGCGCAGCCTGTTCGGGGGGAGCTGCCTGTACTTCGTTTGCCATGGTAGTAGGCAAGCGAAAAAGGTGTTCCGCCATGCTACTCAGCGGATTTTGCCGAAATTTTTGGATTTTTCATCAGCATTTACGTGACACCTTGAGTACAAGTTTGTGTAGGCAGTTGATTGTCGTAGGAATTCATCCCTCGAAGAAGTAATTACGTACTTCGTAGGTAAGTCAAGGACAATTCACAGAGGCTGGTGGTTGGAGTTACACTTGGACATAGCTGTTGTATGTCGTGATAGAGGCCCCTCACCCTCTTGATACTCATATCACATCCAGTCTATACATATTGAAGATGAGTGACATACTTTGTATGTGGTTAGTGGTCATATGGTCACAGCTAAACTCTATTACAGCATGTTAATAAGCCCTATGATTTACAGCTAGCAGCTAGGGAGATCAATATGACATGGTTGAGGCAGGGAACCACTTTAGAGTGGACTGCACTTCAATATTATATGTATTAGAAGTGTTTGATGTCCATGCCGACATCCGACACGTGGAGCTAAGGCTCTATGTCTATGAGATTAATTCCGTTAGCGTATCGCCGGATAGTGCAGTGTTCCTCTCTCAAACTTTGGTTTGCTTTTAGAAAATTCCCTACTAGATGTAGAAAGTAAAATAGACACGAAGGATTTCAGCAAGTCATTCCTGGCACGGCGGCTCGTCAATAGGGATAAAGATTAAGAGTGTGTCCGTGTGTCTGTGTGTCTGAGGCCCAAAATTGTCCCTCTGATATGAATTTTTGTTGCCCAAAATTGTCCACATGTGCTGAATTCCTACGTAAAAATCTCTCCAAAAAATGAAACCACTCAAACCCCGCCAAAAACTCCATAACAAGCCCACATCACATATCATACTCACAACAAAAACCTCCAAACAAAAGTTGACGCCCACAATCACAACTCAACCCCACCAAAACCCCCAGAACAACAACCCATATTCTCTGCACAGGCACAGCGATAGCATCTATGGCTAGCTTTTGTTCCTTGTACGTCTGTCCCTCATCCTGTTTGTACAGTTGAGATTGTTACACAATATCAACTGTGGGGGGGTGTTAGTATGTAGGTACATACGTACCCTAAGCTAGACACTCTTTCTTCCTTGTGACTTCCATCATCTCTGGTAGGTCTCGTGGACGTCGTCCTCCTATGCTGGGAGTCACATACTCTCAAACCACAATCAAATAGGCTATCACAAAACGAACGATACTGAGAGTAGAAGGGTGGCACGAACTAATCCAGATGCAAGGCAGAGTGAACGAACAACAAAAATAGAATGCAAGATGTACGAACTAATCCAGAAGTTAGGCGGAGTGAACAAACATCAAACACAGAGAGAATGCGAGATGTACGAACTAATCCAGAAGTGAGGCAGAATGAGCAAACAAATAACACTGAAA
>Ga0247843_1003361_pt1 | contig 26543 bp, 24 predicted proteins | sample LaCruzMarch2017__FD_192420 | JGI IMG/M metagenome (GOLD analysis project Ga0247843, IMG submission 192420) | Freshwater microbial communities from meromictic Lake La Cruz, Castile-La Mancha, Spain - LaCruzMarch2017_8m | ecosystem: Environmental > Aquatic > Freshwater > Lake | place: Spain... | reverse complement strand
TGGCTTGGCAAGCAATCGCTTACGGTGCGCGACGTCCCCGGGTTCGCAACCAGTCGGCTCGATCTGATCTCCAGTCTTGAAGCGATGCGAATGGTTGAGTCAGGCGTTACAACTGCCACAGATATCGACAAGGCTGCAGTCCTTGCATACCGGCATCCAGTAGGGCCGCTGCGCCTGAGTGATATCGTCGGACTAGATGTGCGGCTCGATATCGCCCGTACATTGGAGGCCGCGCATGGGCCTCGTTTTTCACCACCCCAAATCCTCATTGATATGGTCGCTGAGGGTAAGCTGGGTGTCAAATCCGGCGAGGGGTTCTTCCCTTGGCCGCAATAATTTCAACTTTGTTTTGGAGCAACTCACATGGCATCTGACTTATTTCAATCCTCGTTATGCGATACAGCAGAGCATCATCGGGACCTGCGCGATAGTGTTAGCAAGCTCGTTGGCAAATTCGGGCGTAAGTATTTTCAGGACGTCGTAAATAAAGGCGAGCAGCCTGACGCGCTTTGGAGAGAATTGGGCGACGCAGGCTTTCTAGGTGTGCACGTATCCGAAGAATATGGCGGCGGTGGCGGCGGTCTTGCCGATTTAAATATCTGTATCGAAGAAACGGCAGCGCAAGGCTGTCCGATACTTGCTATGGTTATTTCATCGATCACAGCGCCCATCATTGGGAGTGTGGGAACAGAGGCAATGAAGCGCGAGTGGTTGCCCGACATCGCGGCTGGAAAGCGCAAAATGTGCTTTGCGATTACCGAGCCCGATGCAGGCTCAAACACCCATAAAGTCTCTACACACGCAGTTAAGCGCGGTGACCGTTGGGTCATTAATGGCGCTAAATACTGGACGTCAGACATTGATCAATCCGCCGCCGTTATGGTCGTTGCACGCGATGGCGTCCCTGTCACTGACGGGTCGCGTCAAGGGCTGTCGTTGTTTGTTGTACCTACCAATACGCCGGGCATTTCCATGACCCGCATCGATGCAGCGCTGCGCACTTCTGAAAAGCAGTTCACCGTATTCTTTGACAATGTCGAAGTTCCCGAAGATGCGTTGATCGGAGAACCCGGCGCAGGGCTAAAGCAGGTATTCGCTGGCCTGAATCCAGAACGAGTCGCTGCGGCGGCTATCAACAACGGCATTTCCAGATTCGCCATTGAACAGGGCGCGCAATATGCCAAAGACCGATCCGTCTGGAATACGCCAATTGGCGCGCATCAGGGGGTGGCTCACCCACTTGCAGAGGCGTATATCAACGTACAAGCGGCTCGCCTTCTCAACGCACGCGCAGCCCAATTATGTGACAATGGGGAGGACGCGGCCGAGACTGCGAATATGGCAAAATTTGCTTCAGCGGAAGCATCATTGAAAGCGCTCGATCAGGCAATTCAAGTCCATGGCGGCAATGGTCTTTCTAACGAATATGGTCTTTCCGATTTGTGGTTTATTGCGCGCTTACATCGAACTGCCCCGGTCAGTCGCGAAATGATCCTGAATTACGTATCAACGCATAGCTTAGGTTTACCAAAGAGTTACTAACCTATGGAAGCGAATTTAGTCACGTTGTTGCGATCCCACGCGACGCAAAAGCCCCAATCACCGTGCCTTACATTCGGCACGGAAACATTGAGCTTTGCCGATGTGGATGCGCGTGCAAGTCGTGTTGCACGTGCGCTGGCAGCTTCGGACATCCAATCAGGCGACCGGGTCGCCATCGTTGCCCGCAATACATCGGTTCATTTCGAGCTATTTTTCGGATGTGCTAAATCTGGTGCCATATTCGTGCCTATCAACTGGAGATTATCGGCACGGGAAATCGCAGATATTCTCGCAGACGCGTCTCCATCGCTCCTTTTTATCGAGGATGAATTTCAGCCTTTGCTTTCGCTTGTCATGCCGCATCAGGCCCGGACACTGCTCAGTCATTATCCGATGTGGCGAGACTCTGCGCACCCCGACGACGCCGGGCATACACCATCGCCAAATTGCCCGCTTCTTTTGCTCTATACGTCCGGCACAACAGGGATCCCCAAGGGGGTTGTCCTCAGTCACGGTAACCTGTCATATCTTGCACGGATGGCCAACGAATTGTGGGACATGTCCGATCATAGTGTCAATCTTGTGGCCAGTCCGCTTTTTCATATTGGTGGTATTGGTTATGCCATGACCTGCATGAGCCAAGGTGGCCATACGGTGCTAATGCAGCAAGTTGTGCCGCGTGACATCGTAGCGGCCATTCGAGATCAAAAAGTTACGCACGGGTTTTTCGTACCAACAGTAATCCAGATGCTACTCGACTTGCCCGAAGTGGCTGAGATAGATCTGACCAGCCTTAATCGCATCGTCTATGGCGCAGCTCCAATTGGCGAAGCAGTGCTCAAAAAAGCGATCGAAATATTCGGTTGTGGATTTATGCACACGTACGGAATGACGGAAACAGGAGGAACCGTCGTGATGCTGGCGCCGGAAGAACATGAACCCGACGGCCCCTTTGCCAATCGTTTACGGTCATGCGGTCGGCCCATGCCCTGGAACGAGCTGATGCTGGTCAATCCAGCGACAGAAAATCCGGTAGCGGTCGGGGAAGTTGGCGAAATTCGTATCCGTTCCAAAGCCAACATGCTCGGATACTGGAACAAGCCTGAAGAAACCGCAAGAGCGATCACAGCAGACGGCTGGCTGCGCACGGGTGATGCTGCTTACCGCGATGAAGATGGCTTTATCTACATGCACGACCGCTACAAGGATATGATCGTATCAGGTGCGGAGAATATCTACCCGACCGAGATCGAGAATGTGCTTTATCAACACTCAGACGTCGCCCAGGTCGCCGTTATTGGTGTCCCCCACGAACGCTGGGGCGAGACACCCAAAGCCTTTGTGGTTGTGCGTAACGGAAGCCATCCGTCAGAATCCGAACTCATTGCTTTCACACGCGCGCAATTGGCTCATTATAAATGCCCGACTTCAGTGGCGTTCGTTACGCAATTGCCGACGAATGCATCGGGCAAAATTCTCAAAAAAGAAATGCGAAACCCGGAGTGGTTGAAGGAAAATGCATGACCATAAGTCCATCCGCTCGGTTACTTCGCGGCTTCGCGGTAGATTTTCTCACCTGCCACAATCCGGCAGCGGTCGAGACGATTATGGAGCCCGATTATGCGCTTAGCATAAGCGGTGTTCTCATTGCCGGACGCGATGACGCATATCTGCCCGCAACCGCTGCGCAGCTAGACCAGTTTCCGGGTCTTTGTGTGACGGTGCACGATACTGTCATTGGCCCGGATGCCGTAGCCATGCGTTTCACCGAACATGGAGTTTCCAACCGACATAATGGGCGGCTTTCGACTTGGGGAGGCGTGACGCTATTCCGAATTAAAAATGGTCGACTCCATCAGGGCTGGGCCGAAGAGGATTATTTCGCACGCAAAAGGCAGCTGGCACATGCGACATGCGATGTAGTGCAATCACCTCACCCTGCCCCCTGGGACGCCCCATGCGAAGCGCCTAACGACGAGGTAGAGGCCATCGCACGCGGGTTCCTCAATAACCCAGCCAACTGGACCGACGCCTCGCACATCGATGAAATTAGTGCAGAGGGTCCTCGTTTTGCTGATCTTGTTGCCGTTGCCGAGATCACCGTCGACCAACTATTTTCGGCAGGCAATCGCGGTGCTTTCCACCTCTCGTGCATCGGCAAATACAAGGGCGGCTTTCCCGATCTGGATCCTGCACTTGTCGGCCAAAGCGTGATCCTCCGGCTCGCCGGATTATTCGACGTGACCGATGGCGCAGTCTCTCGCATTCAGGTTTGCGCCGACCGTCTCGGACTAAACCGTTCGTTAATGGAGCCCAAATGAGCAAGATCATAATCACTTGTGCCGTGACTGGCGGCGCGCATACACCGACCATGTCGGACGCGCTGCCCTGCACACCTGCGGAGATTGCCGAGCAGAGCATTGCAGCCGCCGAAGCCGGCGCTGCGATACTTCACATTCATGCAAGGATACCGGAAGACGGCCGCCCCACTGGTGACCCTGATGTCTACAACCAGTTTCTCCCCGTTATCAAACAACGGACCGATGCTGTGGTCAATATCACTACCGGCGGTTCGGCGACGATGCCATTGGCTGAGCGCCTGCGTGCGGCCGTTAGATTCAAGCCCGAAATGTGTTCGCTCAACATGGGCACCATAAACTTTGCCATGTTTCCTGCCGCCAAGCGGGTCAGCAGTTGGAAGCATGATTGGGAAAAGGATTACATTCTCGGTTCCGACGATTTCATTTTTCGTAACACGTTCCGGGATATCGCGACAATATTGGAGACAATGGGTGAAGCGGGCACGCGTTTCGAGCATGAATGCTACGACGTCGGTCACCTTTATAACCTTGCATACTTTGTCGATAGCGGCGCTGTAAAGCCGCCATTCTTCATCCAGATGATCTTTGGGATAATGGGTGGCATCGGGCCTGACCTTGAAAATCTGATGTTCATGAAATCTACCGCCGACCGGTTGTTCGGCAAGGACAGTTTCCAGTGGTCTGTCCTCGCTGCTGGCAAGTATCAGATGCCATTTCTCACTCAAGCCGCACTCATGGGAGGGCACGTCCGCGTTGGGCTCGAGGATAGCCTATTCATCGAACGTGGCCAGCTTGCGGTATCGAACGCGCAGCAGGTCGAAAAAATCGTGCGCATAATTCGCGAAATGGGGCATGAACCAGCGACGCCGAGCGAGGCACGCATTATGCTGGGTCTCAAAGGCGGCGACAGAGTGGAGTTTTAATGCATGGCACGGACAATAGTCGACCTTTCCATCTATCTCGAAAATGACGTAATTTCAGACCCGCCACCATATAAGCCGAAGATCGAATATATCGACCACAATACGTCGATCCCTTCCCTGATTAATTTTTTCCCCGGCCTAACGGCACAAGATTTGCCGGACGGTGAGGCTTGGGCGATCGAGAAGGTTGAGTTGATAACGCATAACGGCACCCATCTGGACGCGCCCTATCACTTCGCTTCAACCATGAACAAGGGCGAGCGTGCGATAACGATTGACGAGGTGCCACTCGATTGGTGTTTTCAGCCCGGGGTGAAGCTTGATTTTACGACATTCGCAGACGGCTATGTCGTGACCGCCGCTGATGTAGAGGCAGAACTCACGCGTATTGGTCATACACTTTCCCCACTTGAAATCGTTGTCGTCAACACGGCTGCGGGCAAGCGTTACGGACAGGATAATTATGTCACATCTGGCTGCGGCATGGGTTACGAAGCGACTATGTACCTTCTTGAACGCGGCGTCCGCTTGACGGGAACCGACGGCTGGAGCTGGGACGCACCGTTCGTCCATACACGCGAAGCGTATGAATCAACTGGCAATGCGGAATTGATTTGGGAAGGTCATAAAGCCGGGCGCGATATCGGATATTGTCACCTCGAAAAGCTGCACAATCTAGAGGTATTGCCGCCCACGGGATTTACCATTGCCTGTTTCCCGATGAAGATACGAGCTGCATCAGCGGGTTGGACGCGGGCTGTGGCAATATTTGAGGATTAACCCTCCTCAAACAATCTTCTCGGCCAAATCAAACATAAATGGGGCAGTTTGCTTCACAGATGGCCGGTCGCGGTGATGTGCGTCGAACCGCTTCAAATTTGGATACAGCACATTCCAATCGTCCATGTCAGGCGCGAAGTTTTGCCAAGCGGTAATCATGCCAGTATTGGTCACTATGTCTTGTATGCCAAGCAGTGCAATCACGGCAATATCGGCAAGACCAAAATGATCTCCAACAAAAAATTCGCGGTCGCCAGCTCGGCGGTTGATGTCGGTGAGAACGCCATGGGTTGCGAATTGATTAGTACAACCATCCACAGCCAAGTGAACGGCCCACAACTGACCGATTACGAAGTGCTCGCAATGATCGCTTTGGTCTTGTTGGTGAGCCGCGGCACCATAGTCAACTTCCTGCCCTTTGCTATGGAGTATCTGGCACGGCATCCAGGCGATTTTGCCCAACTCGCAACCAATCCGCAAAAGATACCTCAACAGGTCGCGAAAATGCTCCGCCACTTTCCGGTGGTCGCGCAGGCGCGGCTTGTCACAAAGAATCTCATGCGAGACGCTGTGAAACTCAAATCTCGCGACATGGTGCTGGTCCCCTTAACCCTGTATGGCCTCAACGAACGCGTAAATCCTGATCCGATGCACTTGAATTTTAGGTGAAAAGGAAGCTATCTCGCTACATTCTGCGGCGGTGCCCATATCTGTTCGGGGATGCACCTTGCGAATATGGAAATTGTTATTATTGTGTAGAAACATCTATAACGCATCCCGACTTTCCGGCTTCAACCGGTTTTCAAGATTGTGATGCATTCAGATGAGGTCGCCGACGTCGAGCGACTGGAGCTGGAATGGGACGTCGATGTTCGCAACTAAACACCCCCACGATCGCAACACTGCGTGGCGACCTTAAATGAGGGGTGCGGCGGGACCACTGGACAGAGGTGGCTGGGCCGAGTTTTCAGGCCATAAATTGCTTCTTTTGAGCGCAGTACTTGGCCTTACCACAAGCATGAACGCCGTCATGATCTATAGTCTAGGATCGTTTATCGGGCCGTTAAACACCGAATTTTCCTGGGACCGGGGAAGCATCTCACTTGCGGTCTCGGTCCTGACGTTCGGCGTTTTTCTGTTCGGGCCAATTGTAGGCAGGCTCTGCGACAAATATGGTGCGGCTAGGGTCGGAGCTTTGAGCTTGCTCGGCTACGGCCTTGCGGTGATTGCCATGACGATGCTGGTCACTAACCTTTACAGCTTCTGGCTAGCCTATTTTTTCATTGCCATGCTTGGTGTAGGATCGACCCCGATTGTACTTGTAAGGCCGATTACCGCCGCATTCGACAAACGGCGCGGCCTCGCCTTGGGGATCGCTCTCACTGGCGCAGGGCTTGCCGGCTTCTGGGTTCCCAATGTCGTGACCGAAGTCAGCGCCGCATTTGGTTGGCGCGCGGGGTACTGGACGATTGGGTCACTTGCCATGCTGGCTGCTCCGATCGTCTGGTTCGGCTTTGGTCCGGCCGAACGCCGCGCGATCGCCGCTGCATCGACAGCTGGACCCAAAACCGGGCTTTCATTGGCCGAAGCGCGCAAGACCAAGGCATTTTGGTTTGCAACTATACTATCCGTCTCCATGGCCCTCGGAGTAGGTGGAATGATCGTTCACCTTATCCCGATGTTTCAGGATTTGGGTGCAGATGCTAAAGCCGCCGCTCAATTGGCATCGGTCATTGGCGTTGCCAGTTCAATTGGCCGCTTAACGATCGGCTTGTGCCTTGATCGCTTTGCAGCACCGGCCGTGTCCGTAACTGTTCTGGCTTTGGGAATGGCGGGTATCGCGATTTTGGGTTTAGGAGATTTGAGTTTCGGCATTGTCGCAGTGGCGTTGATCGGTTTGTTGCTTGGTGCAGAGCTAGACTTGTTAGCTTATATGACATCGCGATTGTTCGGACAGAGAGCCTTTGGGGCGATTTACGGCTGGTTTTACAGCATGTATTCCTTAGGTTTCGGGCTTAGCCCGTTCCTGATCGGTCGGTCGCGAGACATGTTTGGGTCATATGATTATGCCTTGGGTGGCAGCATCATTTGCCTGCTTTTCGCAATCATTTCGGTTTTCGGCCTGCGTTTCCGAAAGGGCATGTTCGAGGTCATCGCGTAACACCCAACATCAGCAGGATGAGCATCGATACCTTGTGCAGTCAGATATTTAGCTGCGCAAAGCCCGTTGCACCGGCACCGATGATAGCAAAATGCTGGGTCATATCTTGCTTGCTAACCAGTCGCTGGCCGCAACCATCGCTTGGTCGGCGCGATCAAGGACACCGACCATACCCATGAAACCGTGATTCATGTCATCATAATGCACCAACACAGTATCGACGCCCGCTTGCGACAATCGTGCAGCGTAGGCTTTGCCTTCGTCGCGCAGCAGATCATATTCCGCCGTAATAACATAAGCGGGTGGCAGTCCGCTTAAATCAGCTCCTCGCAGCGGAGACGCATCAGGGTGAAAACGGTCTTCCGGATTGCGGATATAAAGGTCCCAGCCCCAGCGCATCGCGTTGGCTGTCAAGCCGCAGCCTTGCCCGCGTTCTTGGTAAGATACAGGCGCAGGGTCTGGATAATCGGTCACTGGATAGATCAGAAATTGCGCAGCGAGATTTGGACCACCTGCGTTACGCAATCTACGAGCAACCACCGTCGCCATCGTTGCGCCCGCGCTGTCGCCTGCAACAATCAGTCGCGCCGGATCACCGCCTATGCTTGTTGCATTTTCTGCCGTCCATATTGTCGCTGCCTCGCAATCGTCTGGTCCGGCCGGGAACGACGCTTCAGGTGCCAGGCCATAATCGACCGAGACAACAACTGCGTCCAGAGCCAAACAAAGATGGCGACAAATCACATCATGCGTGTCGATGCTGCAAATGACAAACGCGCTGCCATGGAAGTACGTAACGACCGCGAGCCCATCTTGCATATCCGGACGGTAGATGCGGATTCGAATGTCGCCCCGCGGGCCGGGAATCATCCGGTCTTCGACATAGCCGACATCAGGTCGGGCCATCCGCGCGGTCTGGGCCTCATAACCTGCGCGCAACGTCTCAGGTGGTACCGTTTCCATCGGCGGCAACGCTGCCGCTGCATCGACTATCGCCTGTAATTGAGGATGTAGAGGCATTTTAAATTTCCCTTCGAAAGATCAAATCCGAGATAAGCGTCGGCAGCGATTTTATCACAAATCTCGGGATATCGGCCGATGCCTCCTACGAAAGGCATGAACACGCGCACCTTCTTGCGCAAACAAGGTTGCGGTCGCGCGGCCAATACCCTGCGCAGCACCGGTTACAATTGCCGTCTTGCCGCTGAGCTTGCCGACCATCCTCAATACAACGCTTCAAAAGAGAGGTCGACGATCACGCCTTTGTCAAAAATGCGATTTGGTTCAGGCGACGCACATCGACAATGTTTCGTAAAGTGAACATCGGTTTGTGCGCTAGCCATCGTTCTCATCCGCGCGGTGCTCCGGCTACGTATAGAATTTGTCCAGTGACAAAGCCCGACCGTTCATCCGCAAAAAACGATACTGCGTTTGCAATGTCGTCAGGTTGCCCGACGCGGCCCACCACGGTTGTACCTACCGCTTGCTGCTTCATTTCATCGAACGACATGCCAACCCGTTCAGCCACTTCGGCAGTCATCGCAGTTTCGACAAAACCGGGCGCGACCGCATTTGCAGTGATACCATAACGACCCAACTCGATCGCGAGCGTTTTGGTCAGTCCCTGCACGCCTGCCTTGGCTGCAGCGTAATTACTTTCGCCCAAATTGCCGAGGGCGGCCGTGCTCGATAAGTTAACAATCCGGCCCCAGCCAGCCGAACGCATATGGGATTGTGTTTCACGGCTCACTAAAAAGGTGCCGCGTAAATTGACGTTGATGACGCTATCCCAGTCATCGATGCTCATTTTACCAATTGTTCGATCACGCAAAATACCAGCATTGTTAACTGCAATTGTGGGCGGCCCAAGGGCATCAACAATATGGGAAATGGCAAGCTTAACTGCGGCTTCATCTGCGACATCCGCGCCGATAGCGAAGGCGCGGCGGCCAATTTCCTCGATGGCGCGGACGGTCTCGGCACAAGCCAAAGGATCTAGGTCAAGCACCGCAACATCGTGCCCATCCTGCGCCAGACGCAGGGCAATTCCAGCCCCGATGCCCCGCGCACCACCCGTCACGACTGCGACGCGCGGCGTGTGTTTTTCGTTACCTTTCATATTGCTTCCAACCTGCTGATCGCCTTTGCGGACAATTGAAATTTCTTGGCTCGTCCCGAAGCGGTGGTAGGTATCTCCGCCGCATCCACAAGAAACAGATATTTGGGTACTTTGAACCGGGCCATGCGCGACTGAACCAGCGCGAGAAGCTCTTCTTCGGTCACCTCCGCGCCAGGTGTGGGAACAACAAAAGCGACACCGATTTCGCCCATCCGAACATCCGGCACCGGAACAACATGGGCTTGTATAACCGACGGATGCGACGTTAGCAGGTCCTCCACCTCCGTCGGCAATACCTGTTCACCGCCGCAACGGTAAGATTCTTTCAACCGACCGACGAGATAGATGTAACTATCGCCATCGATTTTCCCAAGATCCCCAGTGTGAAGCCAACCTTCGCTATCGAACAATGCTGCTGTCTCTTCGGGCTTGTTGTAATAGCCCTGTGTGACGCCAATTCCCTTGGCCCGCAACTCTCCGACGAAGCCGGGCAACAAAACATCACTACTTTCCGGGTCAACCACACGGTAATCAACCAGGCGGCCGTAGTTCTCCGGATCGCCCGCAACACCTGCATCACGTATCCGACCATTGGTGTTTAGCAACCGTTCAATCGGATCGTTCGGCAGCGTGACAGTTGAAGACGCCGTAACTTCGGTCATGCCATATCCGGTAGAGATTTGAGAAACGCCAAAGACCGCAGTAATGTCATTCCACACCCGCTCTGGCGCACGCGCGCCAGATGAAATGACTGCAAACAAGGACGATAGATCATAATCCCCAGCTTGCGTGGCGTCGAGCATAGCTAACGTCATCGTGGGTACCAGCAATGCATCGGTCGCGCGGTGTTGCTCGATCGCGGTGAGCATTGCCGCGGCATCAAATTTCAGTTGCGGGATAATCGCGCCGCCGACAAACATCACCGGAAGCATCCCTTCGCCGTAACCGTAAACATGGTACATCGGCAACGAAAAGACGATCCGTCTGCCATCTTCAAATGCGCGGGAGTAAGCGCTGCCATAAGCCGTTCGAAGGACCTGATCATGGGTCAGCATAACCCCCTTCGGCGCACCTGTTGTGCCAGATGTATAGATGATGTCGGCGACATCATCCGGACTCGATCCACTGACTTCCAACTTAGTTGTCGGGCCCGATTCAAGAACGTCAAAATATGCCGCAGACACACGCCTAGGCTGGTCATCGGTTGGGAAAACGATTACATTACGAAGGTGAGGGAAATTTATACTTCTGCCACTTTGCTCCCAACCCGGTATCAACTCATCTAACATCGAGAGATAATCGAGGTCGCGAAATGCATTCATCGTAACCAGCATCACGGCATCCGATTGCGCCAGCACATAACCAAGTTCGTCGCGACGGTTAAGTATGTTAACCGGTACGGCAACCGCCCCCACGCGCGCAATGGCAACCTTTAGGGCAACAAATTCAGGATAGTTCGCAAATACCAGTGCGACATGATCTCTGCGCTTTACGCCCAATGCGCGTAATCCACTTGCAAGACGGTGTGACCACTCCTGCATATCTCGGTACGTCCACATCCGGTCATCTGTGATGACGTAGGGACGATCGGGAAATTCGGTGGCCGCCGCATCAAACATCCCATCGAGCGTTCGCGGGGTCCATTCAGGAAACCGAGCGGCAATTGCCGCTTGGCGGGTTTCAGGCGGCACGAGCCCAAAGATGGATACCCCAGAAGCCCTGTCATCAATCAAGACCTTGGGCTTCATCACGCGTAATTCCCCTTAATCACCAACAGTCGATCCCAGATACCAACGCCAAATGAAATCGTCAACAATGTTGTTGATTTTATCCGATGACCTGATAATTGTCGGCGAAGTGTTAGCCTATCGATCAGTAAACTGTCATCCACATCGTCCTCGAAGACTGGTTACGTGACCCACAGGATGACACACTCCAACAAGCCGGTGATAGAGATGAAGAAATGTGATGTCGTAATCGTAGGTGCTGGCTTGGGCGGGTTGCGTGCGCTTTACGCACTTCGCCGCTTGGGTTTGTCAGCCACTGTTATCGAGGCGAGCGACGATGTCGGCGGTGTGTGGCACCACAACCGCTACCCAGGCGCACGATGCGATGTAGAAAGCTACGATTACTCCTACATGTTCTCGCCCGAGCTCGAACAGGAATGGCGATGGAGCGAACGTTACGCAACCCAACCCGAGGTGCTATCTTATATTCATCATGTCGCCGAGCGCTTCGACCTGCGTCGCGACATCGAATTTAACACAAGAATGGAATGCGCCGAATTCGATGAAGCCAGCAACCGCTGGCGCGTTACCGCGCAAGACGGACAGGAATGGGATTCCCAATATCTCATTATGGCCGTTGGCCAGTTGTCGACTGCCAAACAACCCAATTATCCCGGGCAAGAGACATTTCAGGGGGATATCTATCACAGCGCAGCGTGGCCGCGCGAGCCCGTTAGCTTTGCAGGAAAACGGGTTGGAATTATTGGTACTGGCTCATCAGGCGTTCAAATGACGCCCATTATTGCCGCTCAGGCCAAACATTTGACCGTTTTCCAACGGTCGGCAAATTTTAGTATCCCGGCAGCAAATGCGCCAGTCTCCGACGAGGAAGACACGGCCGTGAAGGGGGGTTATGCTGGGCGACGGCAGCGCGCCCTGAATTCGCCCAGTGGCCTTGGATTTGTGCCCAATGGCATTTCAGCTTTAGAGGCAACACCGCAAGAACGTGAGGCCGTTTACGAGGCAGCTTGGACCCGCCTAGGCTTTGGTTTTGCCCTTGCCTACAAAGACATTCTGCTTGACGATGAATCGAACGCTACTGCTGCCGACTTCATCCGACAGAAGATCGCTCAACAGGTTGATGATCCTGCCACGCGTAAATTGCTGACACCTGAGGGCTTTCCGTTCGGTGCCAAGCGGCCGTCGGTTGATAGTAATTATTTTAAGACCTTTAATCGCGAAAACGTAACGCTAGTGGATATCAAATCGTCGCCAATCAAGGACATTAGTTCGAACGGATTGCGCACCACCGAACGGGAATATCCGCTCGACGTCATCATCTACGCCACGGGCTTTGATGCGTTTACGGGTTCCTTACTCCGCCCAGAGATAAAAGGGCGAAACAGTTTGACCCTGCGCGAAAAATGGGCATTTGGTCCCGTGAACTATCTTGGGCTTGGGGTATCCGGTTTTCCCAATATGTTCGTTCTTGTCGGTCCCGGTAGCCCATCGCTGCTCAGCAATGTGATTCTATCGATCGAGCAACAAGTTGATTGGCTCAGCGACTTGATAGGTTTTGCAAACACAAGAGGCAGCGCTGCTATTGAAACCACCCATGAGGCAGAGCTGGAATGGGTTGAACATGTAAACGCCCGTGCCCAAGAAACACTCTATCCCAAGGCAGCATCCTACTACACCGGTGCTGAAGTTGAAGGAAAACCTCGAGTATTCATGCCTTATTCTGGAGGCGTTCGCGGCTACCGACGTATTTTGGAGCGTGTCGCCAATGAAGAATACAATGGGTTTCGGTTCTTCTAAGCATAACCTTGCCTATGCAGGGAAATATCGACCTCAGCCTCAGCTTGGCCTCTTACATACTTTTGGATGATTTTAATTATACCCCTTAGACTATCATCCTTCCCTTAGATAGGGCTATGCGGCTAAGGCGTCGCTCATTATAGTGTGGCTGTAGCGCGGCCGGATTTATAACAATTTTTTTATAATGGCCGAGAAATCAACGGCTCCTTCGCCTGCCTTGTCAAAGGCTTCGTAGAGCTCCGCAGCTTTCATTCCCATGGGCACATCGGCATGTACCGACTGCGCAGCTTCCATCGCCAGCTTAAGATCCTTGAGCATGAGCGCTGTAGCAAAACCACCCTGGTAATCATTGTCGGCAGGCGACGTAGGTCCAACACCTGGAACCGGGCAATAGCTCGTCATCGACCAGTTTTGGCCTGAGGCCTTTGACGAGATGTCGTAAAAAGTCTGCAGATCTAATCCCAGCTTCTCGGCCATGGCAAAGGTTTCGCAGGTCGCGATCATCGATGCACCCAACAGCATGTTGTTGCATATCTTAGCCGCCTGTCCGGCCCCTGAACCGCCGGCATGAATGACGGCCTTGCCCATCGCCGACAGGATAGGTTCCGCACGTGCAAAGGCTGTATCAGTGCCACCCACCATGAACGTCAACGTGCCGCTATTGGCGGCTGCTATTCCGCCTGAGACCGGCGCATCGACCATGTCATAGCCAGCGGCGACAGCATACGCCGTAACCTTGCGGGCGGTGTCGACATCAATGGTCGAACAATCGAGCAATATAGCGCCCTTAGGGGCGTGGCCCAATACATCGGCTTCAAAAACAGTGGCGACGATTTTGCCGTTGGGCAGCATCGATACGACTGCGTCAACGCCATCGACCGCCTCGCGCACTGACATAAACGTCGCGCAGCCATGTTCTTGTGCGCGCGCCAATGATTCCGGCGACAGGTCATACGCATTTACTATGTGCCCGGCCTTAACAAGGTTTGCGGCCATGCCGCCGCCCATGTTCCCCAATCCGATAAACGCTAGTTTCATGCTTACTTCCCTGTCCAATTCCCGGGGCGCTTCTCCACAAAGGCCGCCATGCCTTCCTTCTGATCTTCCGTACCAAATAGGCCATGGAACAAGCGCCGTTCAAACAGTACGCCTTGCTGCAACGTCGTTTCAAACGCAGCGTTTACCATTTCCTTGCAGGCGATTGCAGCCAAGGGGGCCATCGCGGCGATTGCCGTGGCAGTCTTTATGGCTTCTTCAACAAGCTCGGCTGCAGGAACGACTTTTGCGACCAAGCCAGAACGCTCGGCCTCGGCCGCATCCATCATACGGCCAGTCAGGCACATTTCCATTGCCTTGGCCTTGCCAATCGCGCGGGTCAGGCGTTGTGACCCGCCCATGCCGGGGGTGACGGCCAGCTTGATTTCAGGCTGACCAAATTTGGCATTGTCGCCCGCGATGATAAAATCCGCCATCATCGCAAGCTCACATCCACCGCCAAGCGCAAAGCCGTTTACAGCGGCGATCCAAGGCTTGCGTGTTGCGGTCACGCGGTCATAGCCTGCGAAGAAGTTTGCGCCATACATGTCCGCGAAAGACTGCGACGACATTTCCTTAATGTCCGCGCCCGCGGCAAAGGCCTTCTCACTGCCCGTCAGGACGGCGCATCTTTGGCTGTCATCGGCATCAAACGCCGCAAAGGCCGCGATGAGGTCTGCCAATACCTGACTATTCAGCGCGTTCAACGCCTGTGGCCGATTGAGCGTCATCAGCGTCACCGCGCCGCGCTGTTCGGCCAATATAGTTTCATATGTCGTGCTCATAGAGGCTTCCATTCTTCTTGTGCGGGTAACGGGGCAAAAATCGCATCGACGAGTGCGTCCGTGACGCCTTCGGCTGTCGCGGGATCCCATTTTGGGCTGTTGTCTTTATCCACGATTACGGCCCGCACGCCTTCAGCGAAGTCGGGACGCACAAGCATGCGGCTGGCGATACGATATTCCATCGCCATATTATCGGCAAAGTCTGTAAGCTTCAGGCTCTCGTCCAATTGGCGCAATGCGACTTTACAGGTTTGCGGGCTTTTGGTCTGCAAGGTCGCTAGCTCCTTCATCGCCCATGCGCTCTCGTCGCCTTCAAGGCTGGCAAGGATGTCCTCAAATGCGTTGGAGGCGAAATGGCGATTGATCTGAACAAGCGTGTCGACGATCTTCGACGCGGGCGGCGTGTCTGACACAGTGCCCAATATGCCGTCGATCCGCTCAACTTCTTCGCTGGCAATCCGCATTTTGGCTTCGGCAAGCGCGCTGCTCGGCACATAATGGGTGGCAAGGCCAAGCGCGAGGCATCCGGCACCTGCCACGCGTGAACCGGTAAGCGCCAGATATTGTCCCACGCGCCCCTCAAGCCGGGAAAGATACCATCCACCGCCAACATCGGGAAACAAACCAATGCCAGTTTCAGGCATCGCAAATTTAGTGTTCTCGGTCGCCACGCGGAAACGTGCAGGCTGGCTAATGCCGACGCCGCCGCCCATAGTGATGCCGTCCATGAACGCCACGACTGGCTTTGGGTAAGTGAACAACAAATGGTTCAGCTGATATTCGTCGTGGAAGAATTTTCGGCCCGACACGCCGCCATCATTGATCGCCGAATCGCGCAAGAAAGCGATATCGCCGCCTGCGCAAAAACCGCGCCCGTCGGCATGGTCAATCACGACGCATTTCACCGCGTCATCGTCGCGCCAAGCGAGCAACGCCTGAGTCATGGCATGCACCATAGGCAACGTCAGCGCATTCAGCGCCGATGGCCGGTTCAGGCTTAGGAAACCAGAATGACCTTCGACCCTGAGCAAAATATCATCGGTCATTGGCGCAACAGGTCCCGGCCAATAATCATGCGCATAACCTGATTGGTCCCTTCAAGGATGGAGTGGACGCGCAAGTCGCGCCAGAAACGCTCAATCGGATAATCCCGCAAATAGCCATAGCCGCCAAATAATTGCAGCGCCTGATTAACAATCTCGCTGCCGCTGTCGGTCGACAGGCGCTTTGCCATGGCGGAGAAACGCGACTTGTCCGGCGCGTTCGCAGTCACCTTGGCCGCAGCGATATAGAGCAAGGCGCGCGCGGCCTCCAAATCGGTTGCCATGTCGGCAAGCACGAACTGCGTATTTTGAAATTCGGAAACGGGCTGACCAAATTGCTGACGCTCTTTGGTATAGGCTATGGATTCATCCAGACAACGCTGCGCGCCGCCCAGCGAACACGCGCCAATGTTCAACCGTCCGCCGTCTAAGCCCATCATCGCAAAGCGGAAGCCATCACCCTCTGCGCCCACGCGATTGGCAACGGGCACGCGGCAATCTTCAAATATCACCTGCGCGGTCGGCGAGGCGTTCCAGCCAAGCTTTTTCTCAGGCTGACCAAAGCTAAGGCCCGGCGTGTCCTTGTCCACGACAAGACAACTCACGCCCTTCGTCTTGTCCTCGCCCGTCCGTACCATCACAACATATACGTCATTATAGCCAGCGCCCGAAATGAACTGCTTTGTGCCATTCAGCACATAATGATCGCCATCACGCCGCGCGCTGGTTTTCAGCGCCGCAGCGTCCGACCCGCTGCCGGGTTCGGTAAGGCAATAGCTTGCAATTTTCTCCATCGACACAAGCTCAGGCAAATAACGCGCCTTTAACTCAGCATTGCCAAAGCAATCGATCATCCATGCCGCCATATTATGGATGGAGATAAACGCGCTGGTGGTGGGGCAGCCATACGCCATCGCCTCCATGATCAACGCCGCCTCCAACCGGCCAAGACCAGTGCCGCCCGATTCTTCAGACACATAAATCGCGCCAAAGCCAAGCGCGCCTGCGGCTTTCCACACATCGACCGGATAATGCGACTTTTCATCCCATTCGGCGGCAAAAGGCGTGATCGCATCTGCGGTGAATTTGCGTGCCATGTCCTGTATGGCGACTTGATCATCCGTGAGTTCAAACTGGTTTTGCATAAAGTCGCCGTAGCATCGCCATATTCAGTTTTCCAGCCATTAGCTTAATCGCATGCGCAATGCATCCGGCAGGATCGTGCGCTCAAACCGCGCGGTTTCCATACGGCCGAGCCACAGCAACGGCGTAAATAAAAACGCGCCCCAAAAAAAACTTGGCGCAACGGGGTCATGCCTGCTAACCAAACTCGGCCCGCACCCATAGCTCAGCTGGATAGAGCGCTGCCCTCCGAAGGCAGAGGCCAGAGGTTCGAATCCTCTTGGGTGCGCCATTTTTTCAATGATTTGGCAACTTAACGACATTAATCGCAACAGAAAAATAAGCCTGTAGCAAGCAATAAGGCTGCTTTAGTATGGCTAGACAAGATTACGGAAAGATGCCGTGAAGGTAAGGCACGCTATCGGCAACCTTCACCCAAAGCGGACGTGCCGGTAACGACCCGATAGCGGCTTATTAGCCCGTTTGTATCGCCTCGCTGATCAGCGCCGCATTGATGGCAATTTAGAGGCCGGTGCCTACGAAGAAGAACCGCCTATCCGACTTGAGCACCCGTGCCGCGTCCCAACCGTTCCGAATCAGGAAGGTCCAGGCCGTGGCGGCTGCGGTAGCCGGGACCGCCAGGGCCAGGCTCAAGAGGTGGGTTTTATCCATCAGGCTGAGCCCATTGGTTTCGCCCAACATCTCCTGAACCGAGCGCATGTTAAGCACAATGGCGAACAGGACGCCGCCCAAAACGCCCAGCCGCGGGGTGAGGTACTCGTTATCTTTGTCGTCCATCAGAAAGCTCAGGAGTGTAAGTATCGAAGCGATGTAGACGGGTCCGACCAGCTTTAAGAAAGTCCAGACGTCCGATCGTTCGATGTCGATAACGATCTCTAGGTGTGGATAAAGCGTTTGCTGGGCATCGGGCCGAGCCGGGTCTCCGAACGCGGTGCCAAAGGCCTCCTCGCGCGTCTGGACGACAAAGCGCTTAATGTCCCAGCCTTCGACCTGCAAATTGGGCGACACTCTCGAACCCCGGTCATCGGCGACATATTTGAGCGTGCTGGCTTCGTCGATGGAATCTTCTACGACTATGCGCAAGGTGTGGCGGTCGAACGGATAGTTTCGGATGTCGAAGGGCTGGCGATAGTGGCCTGTGATCTTCTGGTTTGACCAGAGGCCGAAGTCTGTCGCAGAATTAAATTCCAAGGACTGGACCTGATCTTGGGCATTGATCCAGTCGGCGGCCTTGAGCGCGTTCTTTCCGTTGTTGCAGACGCTCCAAGCCCAGATGTCGGCCCCAAACCGGCGGGCACGGGTGTCGATATCGTAGAGATCCGCCAGGTAGACACCGACCTTGCAGACGGTCTGGGTCTGACTATTGGAGGGGGTGGTCTCCTGCGCTTGGACTGGTACGGCAACTGACCATAGCAGTATCGCCAGAAAAAACACGCCGATACGCATACAAAATCCCCCCAACCGAACGGGTGGCTCAGCAACCGCCACGGGCGGGATAGGCAAGCCTCAGGCCGAATGGGTTCGCCCAAGGGCCTTGCCGCCGCCCTTTATTCGTCTTGTGCGTCTTTTGGCGGCTCAAGGAACAAAGTTGGAAGCGCTCTAAAGACGGACAAAGGGGTCGATCTTCGAAGGTGTCTGGACGCCGCCTTCAAGAATTAGTTCATCGGCCACATCACCCTGTCCGCTTTGCGTCCACAAGCAGACAGGCAAGTTTCCAACCACTTTCGGTGGTTGGGTCTTTTTGTAAAATTGTGTCTGCTATTGTGCGATCCGCAAGCGCGGGAATGCCCGACGTTGAGCGCAAAGCGGATATTGACATCGCTTCTTAATCCTATCGCCTATGTGATCGGCGTCGCATCTCCGGCGCACCCCCGCCCCCTCCACAAAAAAGCCATATGCGGCGACCTAGCTGCGCTGCGTCGGCTTTCCAAAGGCATTATATGCTACACCAAGCAGCGCGATCATGACTGCTTCAGCTATAATCGGCGGGACTGTCGTCGGTGCAGTCCCATCGAGCGCGATGCTGACGAAACGCCCGAGAAGCGCAAATGTGAGAAGCGTCAGTGGCACCATTAGGGGGGCCCGCTCTGCGCGCCACGCACCGATCAGCGAAAAGATAGCCCCTGTCAGAAAGAAGGCGGGGAAGTCGGCGCGCATCGTCGCCATTCCCTGCGTCCCTAGCGGAGAAAGCGCAAATTCAGCTGCCATTTTCGTCGGATTGAACAGGAAACTCAAACCAATAACGATATTCAAAAGACCAACGAGGCCAATGACAAACTGCATTATTCTTTTCATGTTTTCCGTCCTCAAAAATGGGCAAAGGTGCACAGATGTCGTCCTTCGCCTGGCAATATGGCATTGATAATGTCATTAGATTGCGTCAAACAGGATGACAAGACAAATAGGGGAGGATATTTATGCGCACGCGCACCAAGATAGTGTTGGGGGTTGCCGCGCTGGCATTGATAGCGGGCATCACTGTCAAAACGCAGCAAGCGGCTATAGCCACTGCTCTGTTCGAGCGCGCCGTGGGCGAACGCGTTGGCCGCGATACGACCGCAGCCTTACCCGATGGCCTCCACATCGCGCTGTGCGGAACTGGCTCGCCCCTCCCCAGCCCCAGCCGTGCCGGTCCATGTAATGTTGTGATCGCGGGCAAGCAAATCTTCGTCGTTGATATTGGCGAGGGCGGCGGGCGCAACATCAACATGATAGGCATCCCTACAGGAAAGATCGCGGGCGTTTTGCTCACCCATTTCCATTCGGACCATATTGACGGCATGGGTCCATTGATGATGACCCGATGGGTAAGTGGCACGAACATAAGCCCGCTGCCCGTGCATGGGCCAAAGGGCGTAGAAGCTGTGGTCGCTGGCTTCAACGCCGCTTACACCATGGATAATGGCTATCGCACTGGCCACCATGGTGTCGCTATCGCCCCGCCAGGCGGCGCAGGTGGCATAGCCATGCCCTTCACCGTTCCCCAAGCGGGCAACAGCAACAATGTGGTCGTGCTGGACAAAGACGGACTTAGAATCACCGCGTTCCGCGTCGATCATGGCCCGGTTGAACCGTCGGTTGGCTACCGCTTCGACTATAAGGGCCGTTCTATCGTGATCAGCGGCGATACCAAAAAATCCGCATCGCTCATCGCCGCGTCAAAGGACGCAGACCTGTTGGTGCATGAAGCGTTGCAGCCAAAGCTGGTCAAGATGATAACCGCAGGACTGGAGAAAAAGGGCCTCAAGAATCTGGCGCAGATCACCCACGATATCCTCAATTATCATGCCAGCCCCGAAGAAGCCGCCAAGTCCGCAAAGGAAGCGGGCGTCAAGCAACTGGTGCTCAGCCATATTGTCCCTGCAATCCCGTCCAAATTCTTCTACCCCGCTTTTCTGGGCGACGCAGCCAAGCTTTATGGTGGGCCGATTGTGGTGGGCGAAGACGGCATGATCTTCACATTACCAGCAGGCAAAAGCGGGATTACCCAAGACAATTTAATGTAAGGCGCCCCCCGAATGTACGCAATTAACGGAGCGCTGGGCTCACCCTATTCAATGAAGATGCGCGCGCTCATGCGGTATCGGCGCATTCCGCATATGTGGGTGCACGGCGCAGAATCGCGGGATGCACTCAGCAAGGTCAAGGCACCTGTCATTCCCGTGCTGGAATATCCCGACGGGACATTTCACAATGATTCAACCCCGCTCATCTATGATCTGGAGGCGCGGCACACCGAACGCTCAGTTATCCCGTCCGATCCGGCACACGCATTCATCGCGCATCTGATTGAGGATTTCGCGGACGAGTGGGTGACAAAGGCAATGTTTGGCTATCGCTGGCTGGAGGAAGTGGACCAGATCCAAATGAGCCGCTGGCTCGCTTTTGACGCGATGAAGGGCGGCGGGCTGGCGATCAGCCAAGGCTTTGCCGAACATTTCCGCGCGCGTCAGGTCGGCCGCATGGCGATTGTCGGCTGCACGGCTGAAAACTTCCCGCTGATTGAGGCCTCGACCCGCGCGATCCTAAGTGCGCTGGAGGCGCATGTAGTGGATAAACACTGCCTATTCGGCACACGGCCCAGCATAGCGGAATTCGGGATGTATGGGCAATTGTCCCAGCTTGGCGTTGATCCAACTGCACAGGCGATGATGCGCAAAGATTTTCCCTATAGTTTCCGATGGCTGCTCCATATTGACGACATGTCGGGAATCACCGGGGAATGGGATACCGAGATCGCAGGTGCCGATGCGCCCTTTGCGCCGATTATCACCGCGTGGCTGAAACAGGTGGGCAAAATCTATATGCCCTTCCTCCTTGCCAACGCCGCCGGGATAGAAGCGGGAGATGAAACATTCAGCATCACGGCCATGGGCCTGCCCTACACGCAAGGCGTGTTCAAATATCAGGTAAAGTGCCTCGCCGATTTGCGCGCGCGCTATGCCACTTTGGATAATGCCGCGCGGGCGAAGGTCGATCCGCTGCTGGCAGAGGCGGGCTGCCTTGATGCTTTGCTGAGCCAATGACCCTGAAGGGACTGGCAACTTTATGGATAGCGTTGGCGTTGCTCGGCCCGGCAACGCCGGGCGCGCAAGCGGCACCAAAGAAGCGCCCCAATATTGTCATCCTCCTTGCCGATGATTGGGGCTTTAGCGATGTCGGGGCATTCGGCGGCGAAATTGCGACACCCAATATCGACGCGCTTGCCGCCAAGGGTGTGCGTTTTTCAAACTTCCATGTGGCTGGATCCTGCTCACCAACGCGCGCGATGCTGCAAACGGGCGTGATCAACCACCGCGCTGGTCTGGGCAATATGCCCGAGACAATTCCACCGGAACATCTGGGCAAACCTGGCTATGAAGCGCAACTCAACAACCGCGTGGTAACCATTGCTGACCAGCTACGCGCGGGTGGCTATCGCACCTATCTGACGGGGAAATGGCATCTGGGGCACACGCCCGATACCGTGCCGACGGCGCGCGGCTATGATCGGGCGCTGGCGCTAGCGCAATCGGGCGCGGACAATTTTGAAGATAAACCCAATCTGCTGATTTACGACAAGACCGAATGGAGTGAGGATGGAAAGCCCGCAAAACTGCCGAAGCGCTTTTACTCCTCAACCCTGATTATCGACAGGATGATCCGCTATATCGACAGCGACAGGGCAAGCGGAAAGCCTTTTTTGGCATCCGTCAATTTCATCGCTAACCATATTCCGGTGCAGGCACGCGATGCTGATATTGCGGCTTATGCCGGGCGCTACACAGATGGCTGGAGTGCACTGCGCACCCAACGCCGCGCCGCTGCGGTCGCCAAAGGCGTAATGCCCGCAGGTGTTGCAATGGTAACCATGGACAGCAGCGGTGACTGGTCGAAATTGTCGGCACAGCAGCGCCAGCAACGTGCAGGTGCAATGGCCGCTTATGCGGGCATGGGCACAGCGATGGACCGCGAAATCGGCCGATTAATTGCGCACCTAAAGGCCATCGGCGCATATGAAAACACCATCTTTGTATTTCTGTCTGACAATGGCGCGGAAGCCACTGATCCCATGAACATGGGCGCATTCGCGCGCTGGAACGCCAATCAACTCTATGATCAAAGTATCGGCCAACAGGGACGCCCGGGTTCGCTGACCGCGCAAGGTGCAGGGTTTGCGAGCGCATCGGTCTCCCCGCTGCGTGGATATAAGTTTACAGCGAACGAAGGTGGCTTGCGTGTTCCGATGATTATAGCCTGGCCGGGCAACCCCGCGATCAAGGGTGGCAGCGTTGCAACAGGTTTTGCCCATGTCACCGATATGCCGCTGACGTTGCTGAACCTCGTCGGGGTCACGCCGCAGCAAGGCAGCTTCTCCGGACGCCGCGTCGAGCCAATGACTGGGATGGACCTAACGCCTTTGCTCACCGGGTCTGCAGTGTCCGTCCATGCGGCAGACAAGCCTTTGGGGTATGAATTGTCCGGCAATGCGGTGTTGTTCAAAGGCGATTACAAGCTCGTCAAGAACCTGCCGCCTTATGGAGATGGCCGCTGGCGGCTGTACAACATCACCACCGACCCCGGCGAAACCAACGATCTGTCAGGTTCCGACCCGAAACGTTTTGTTGCCATGCAAGAGGATTATGCCGCGTTTGCCAAGGCAAATAACGTGCTGCCGATGCCAGACGGGTACACCGCGCCCAAACAGATTTTCGCCAACGCCCTGCGCACATTGCTGATCCCACGACTTATCGCGTTGTGGCCAGTGGGCGCGCTATTGGTTATGGCAACAGCCGCCGCAATCTGGTGGCGCAGACGGCGCGCTACACGGTGAAGGGCTATTGGCCCAGTCCCTGGCCCTGCGAGGACGGCGGTCCTCGCCGGTTACAGTCAACGCCGGATCCCCTGGCCCTGGCAGAACCTTCCAGTCTGCGGCTCGCGGCGACCTCGCGGCGCCGATTGATGACGACGATGACCGTGCTAGGCGATCCGGGGGAGATTTTTCTGCTTACCCATCAGGCGCTGCGAGCACAGATCGGACTGCCTACCACCGCGCAGGTCGAGCGTATCGATCCGTTGACGCTGCGCCCTCTCGCACGCAGCCCGCGCCTCAACGGCGGCCCGATGTGGCCGGGCGGGATGGCCATTCACCGTAATGGCGATCTTTACACCGTCTATGGGCGCTACATCCATCGCCTAACCCGCGCAGATCTAACTGTCCGCGCAGCAGCCAGATTACCGGTCGATCAGCCCTACAACAGTTTCGTGATCCTCAATTCCGGGTTGATTGTAACGAAGAATCTCTCCCTTCACTCCACAGCGCAACTTTGCGTGATTGATCCGGACGATTTGACCATGGTCTGCCCGCCACTTGATTGCGCCGAGCCATCGGTGGCGCGGCTCACCTCCGTTGGCAATACCGTCTATGTCGTGGGTGTGCGTACAGTGACCCGCTATCATTGGGATGGCACTGCCCTGCGGCGTGACGATAGCTGGGTCTGCCCCTATATCGGCAACAGCCAGCGTAGCCACGGCTGGGATGCGGTGATCGGGGACCGTCACCTATGGCTGATGGACAATGGCCAGCATCGTTATCGCACAAGCATGGTCGGGCGCGGCGTTGCGCAGGCACCCAATCGGCTCATCCGCGTAGCACTTGCAGACGCTGACGACTGGCAGTGCATCGACGTCAGCGGTTTGCCGGGTGGCAGCATCACCAACCCGCCGATCTGGGACGAAGCAAGGCAGATCGTCATCGCATATGACAGCGCCAATCGCGTCATCTGCGGCTTCCGCTTCGAGGAAGAGAAGCGCGCGCTCGTACCTCTGTGGAGGCAAGATGGTTTGGGCTGCGCCAGCCATATGCTGCATTTCCCTGAAAGTGGCCTAATTTGTACCAATGATTATCAGAGCCGCGAAGCAGTCGTCCTGCTCGATATCTCCAGCGGAGCGACGGTTGCGCGAGTCGAAACAAGTGGGCTCATGCAAGGCGTGGTGTTTCCGTCACCCGGCTGGAACCAAGATTTCTATTGGTGCTCGATGGACCAAGTGACGCGGATCGCATTTACGTGATCCGCGCCGCTGAAGAATAGCCTGGCATGTTCGAGACTTAGGGTCAGGACCTATTAAATCCACCTTCGCGGTTTGAGGCCATTTTGTCCAGTGCAAGGCGGCAAGCGCAGGACTTAGTGGTTCTAAGTCCAAGCTTGCCAACGTGGCCATGGACAAAATGGGTCAAATCCGAAGGACGCCAAAATTGCTTTGATCTCGAAACAAAATACCCTTGCAGGCAGAATGACTGCCCGCAGCGGACATTTTGCTCCGATATCTTTGCCATTTTGACGCCGCGAAGGTGGATTTAATAGGTCCTGACCCTAGGCATATGACGGTAAAGCGCATCACTGTGCGAGGTTTACCCGCCGGTCATCACCTGCGCTGCGATGAAATTTTGGATCAGCTCGACAAGCTGTTCGGGCTGATCTTCCTGACAGAAATGGCTGGCGTCAATCCGGCAATGTGGCTGCCCCTTCGCGCCGGGAATGCGGCGTTGAATTTCCGCATCGAGATGACCCAGCACCTTATCCTGACTGCCAAAGCAGGTGAGCACTGGTTTTTCAAAACGTTCAAGCTGTGCCCAAGCGGCGACGTTTTCCGCAACCGAGAGATGGTCAGGGGTCACAGGCACGAGCAAAGGAAATTGGCGCGCGCCGGCCTTAAAACTCTCATCTGGGAATGGCGCATCATAGGCGGCGATCTCGGCGCTGGTCAGTGCGCGATTACAGCCACCATTAACAATCCGACCGCTCTTAAACTCGGGCGTGGCCTGGCTGAATGCGCACCAAGCATCGAAGCCTGGACCAATGTTGTCGCCAACGGGCAGATAGGTGTTTGAAATCACCAGCCGCGCAAAACGTTCTGGAAAGGCCGCCACCAGTCGCAGCCCAATCAACCCACCCCAATCCTGACAAAACAGCGTGATGTTGTGCAGATCAAGCTGCGTCAGCCAGTCGCTCATCCACGCAACATGGCGTTCATAGCTATAATCGTCACCACTGGCAGGCTTGTCAGACTTGCCAAAGCCGATCAAATCAGGGGCCAGCACCCGATGGCCAGAGGCAGCGAGCGAGGGCACAAATTTGCGGTAGAGATAGGACCAAGTCGGCTCTCCATGAAGCAGCAGGATCGGCGCAGCGTCGCGGGGGCCTTCATCGACATAATGAAGCCGCAAGGGTTGCGTATTTTGTGCATCAACCTCAAGATAGTGTGCAGCGAAGGGATAGTCCGAAAGGTCGGCGAAAGCGGCTTCCGGGGTTCGCAAGACCTTCATGGCTATCTCACTTTTAGGATGCAGTCGACGAAGCCTTGCGGGTCATTTTCCTGAATGAAGTGACCGCCTTTTAACGTGCAATGCGGCTGGCCCGCAGTGCCGGGAACACGGCCGATGAAACGGCTCTCGCCGCCGCGCGTGACGGGGTCACCATCGCTGAAGCAGCACAGGAATGGCTTTTCCCATTGCTCAAACACTTGCCATGCGCGCTTCTGATCGGGGATCGCGATATTATTTTCAAACGGAACGAAGCTGGGGAATATCCGCGCTCCGGCCTTATAGCTGCTGTCGGGGAACGGCGCGTCATAAGCGGCGATCTCGGCAGCGCTGAGTGCGCGCT
>Ga0247843_1003360_pt1 | contig 26556 bp, 18 predicted proteins | sample LaCruzMarch2017__FD_192420 | JGI IMG/M metagenome (GOLD analysis project Ga0247843, IMG submission 192420) | Freshwater microbial communities from meromictic Lake La Cruz, Castile-La Mancha, Spain - LaCruzMarch2017_8m | ecosystem: Environmental > Aquatic > Freshwater > Lake | place: Spain... | reverse complement strand
CTGGTGAGGAACGCGCCGGATTGGATTTCGAGGGTGCCCTGGTCGATGAAGGCGTTTCCGGTGTAGGCGGAGTTGTTGGCGTTGATTTGCACGGTGCCGGTGCCTTTTTTCACGAAGGTTCCGTTACCGGAGAGGGTGGCGGCACCGCCGACGGTGTTTTGGGTGACGGTGCCCGAGGTGTTTATTTCGTAGTTGAGATCGAAGTAGGTTTTGTAGTTTGCCCCGCCGTTGTTCATGGAGTTTGAGCCCTGGTTGCCCGTCTGCTCCCAGTAATATTCGATGACATAGCGACCGCTCTGGGTGAGGCCGGAGAGGATATTCACATTCTGGTTGGTTTTTTTCCAACGCTGGTCGCCGCCGCCGAGGTCGGCACTGAAAGGAAGTGAAAATGAGTTATAAGAACCGGCTGTGGCCCCATCGACATAGATGCGGTAATATTCTGTGACGCCGTAAACATCGCCGCCCCCGTTTTTGTAGGTCTTCCCCTCGCCTCCGCGCAGCATGAGAGTGTTATTGCCGCCGTTCTGAACAATGAAGTCCCCGTAGTCGAGGTTGTTTAGGTTGCTGACATTCCGGTAGGTGCCCTCGCCAGCTGTGCTGCCGTCGGTCACATAAAAAATCGCCGCGCCTGTGCCGTCGCCGAAAAATCCTGTGGCGGCGTTGGCTGGAATCGAAGCCAAGAGGAAAGATACGGCATAGAAAACCACCGGGATGGGAGGCTTGCTTTTGAAGAAAGGCGGCAAAACGGTCTCGCCGCGCAGCGAAGAAAATCGAAGGAGCCGACGGACAAAAGAAAGGCGAACCGGCCTTTTAAAATTGAGAGCGTCAGGCGAGCCGGCGGGACTCGGCTTCGAGAGGGCATCCGGTATCGAAGAAATAAAATTTCCACGATCCACAGATGGATTCATCGAGTAACGGAGGGAATGGGATTTTAGTGAACTCATGGCGGTGGGGGGGAGGGAATTTCCGCTCAAGAAAAGCTACATGAAATTTGATGGATGATTGTTAATTTTTCCCATTTTTTGCTCGATTAATCTCTTTTTGGGATGCGCAAAGAGTCTTAAACTCGCCAAGAAGAACTAATATCAGCCAACCTTCAAACAATGTCAAAACAATTTTAAATTATTTTCGTATTTTAGTGAGATCAAAAAAAACAATTCCTCCTTGAGGGCCGGTTTTGGAGTGCTCGATGGGCTACAAGCCAACCTTAATATGGAATGGCGTCTACTCGGGAAAATTCACTTTGCATCATGGAGCCTCATGAGAGCATCCAGAGTCCGATCCGCGAGAATCTGGCCGCCCTCGGGGCCAACAGGATTGCTGGCCGCCATGGAGCCGTAGCCACCACCTTCGACCGATCGAGGGCTGGGAACATAGGTTCCCGGGCCGGCCAATTGAACAAGGAATGTTTGAAGAAACGGGCTGCGGGTTTGGATCTGCATACCGTAATCTAGGTAATACTCGAACGGGTTGCTTGCAAACGCGACCTCACCGACCCGGATGCAGTGGACTTCCGAGGGAACAGTGAGCCCCTCGCCCCGCTGCTGGGCTTCGTGGCGGCGCAGCACATCTCCGTGCCAGTGGGCGCGATTGAATGCGCGCGTGACCGAAATATACCAGCGGGGGTCCTCGCGCGCCGAGGGATTGTCCTTGAGTTTTTGGAGTTCCAGCCGGTGTTTTTCGAAACTCTTGTTGGCTTGAAGGGAGGCTTCCTTGACTTCTTCGCTGGAAATTTCCGCTGTGGGCAAATCAAAAACGGCGACATCGTGGCGAAGCATGGGCCTCGGATTCGCGGTGGAGGCGATGACCGGGAGGATTCGATCCACGGCATCGGCGATCCGCTCACCGATCTGCTCTCGGAGGCTTTGCCCCCGCAACTGCCGCATGCGTTCGTGCGCCCCGGTGCTAAGAAGATGGTGGGGCGAAATATCACCGGCCGTGCCGCATTGGGGCAGCAGAAAGACGCCCTCGCCAAGCCGCTTGGCGAGTTCCAGCCTCGTCTCGTGCCAGAAATCGGCGCTGAGCAGCCAAGAGGTTTCGTTTTGTTGAGAGGGACAGGCCAAATTCACAACCAAGCCGGTGAGGACGCCCTTGGGATCGTAGGTGGCAAGCACATTCACGGTGTGGTCCTCGGTGCCCTCGCTGTGGCGGAATCTCTCCCGCGCCTCGGGCTTGACCAGCCCATACATGGTCGAGCGCCCCTCCGCGTCGACCCAACGCCGGTTGCGGCCCACGACGGCCTCGTCGAGCCCGTAGGCCACGCTGCCGGGTTGACGGGCGTTCCACGCGGCGACGATGCAGTCCGCCAATCGGGTGGCGGCGAAATCGATGTATTCCGCAGGCGTCATGGCCGGGACGGGGAAGCCGTCCTCTTCACGGTAGGAAAACCGTTGGGAGCTTTGGGCGGTGGACGAATCGGGCGTCCGGGCGACCGGTGCCGAATGGGTGTGCGTGGCGTGGAGGACGATCTTCATCGGATCAAGTCCTTCAGCGCGGCCCTGGAGTTTGCCCCGAACAGAATCGCGCAGGGAGTCGGGTATCGTAACCATATCCGCACTCGCAAAAACGACATGGTCTTTTTGATTGTCCAGCACAAGAACCGTGGCGGTAAGCGGATCCTCGACCCCCTCGGAGAGCCGGGCGTTGAAAAGCCCATCGATGAAGACCGGCAGCTTGGGCGGCGTGAGATCGCAACGCGCCCATCCCACCAGAAGCGGGTCTTGGGATGCGTCGGGGGCGGCGGCCAGAGAACTGGAGAGGATGGCAAGCGGCATGGTGAGGACGAGAAGTTTGGGAAGGAGTCTCATGTTTGGCGGATGGGTTTTGTGTCGGAGGGAATCTGCGGAGAGGCCCACTCCATGGGAGCGGGAGCGGGGAAACCGGAGTGGACATCGACGGCGTGTCCGCTCACGGCGGAGAGTTGGAGCGATTCCATGACATCAATGACATGGGCAGCGAGCTCCGCGGAACACCGGTGCGGGCGGTTCTCGCGGAGGGCCAGCGCCAGATCAGCGAGTCCGGCCGCCCTCTCCATCACCGCCTTGGCGGGCCGCACGAGAGGAACCTCGATGGCCGTGTCCTGATAAGGAACAAAGCTGCAGGCGGGATCGAAGTTGTGGAAGCAGCCGATGCGGAACGAGCCCTCGTCGCCATGGAACTCGAGTCCGCGCAAGTGGGGCATGCCTTTCGCGTGGACATAGTAGTTTGTGGTGAGGCGCGCCACGACTCCGCCCTCGTATTCCAACAGGCCGGTGGTGAAGTCCGGGGCTGTGACGGGAAAGGGATTGCCGGCCGGATCCAAGCGCGGGTTTTTCAGAATCCGCGAGACGCCCCAGACCCTCTGCACCGGCCCGAGGAGAAAGGCCAATGCCGTGAGGGCATAGACGCCTACATCCATCAGAGGGCCGACAGCGAAGTAGGGCGTGGGGGAACCGATCCAGCGCTCGATCTGGCCCCAGTTGACCTCGGCATAGACGAGCCGCAGAGGCCCTGTGCGGCCACTTCGGAGGAATTGAAACGCGGTTTGCAGTCCTTCCCCGAGGAATGTGGCCGGGGCGGCGGCGAGGCGCACTCCGTTTTTGCGGGCCAGATCAGCGAGTTCGGAGGCTTGGGCATGGGTGAGGGCCATCGGTTTCTCGCTGAACACATGCTTCCGCGCGAGGAGGGCTTTTTTGTTGATTTCGAAATGGGCGTGGTGGATGGCCAGATTCAAAAGCAAGTCCACGGAGTCGTCGGCCAGGATGGCATCGAGGTCCGGGTAGGCTTGGCCACCGAAACGGTCGGTGAATTCCGCCACGCGGGAAGAATCGAGGTCGGTGGCGCCGGCGATTTCAAGGAGGTGAGGATGGTTTTGCGTGATGTGCTCCCCGTATTGCGTGCTGATCTGGCCGCAACCGACGATGGCAAGGCGGAGTGGTTTCATAGGAGAGACAATATTCAGGCTTCTTTCCACCAGGTCTCGACCACCTTCCGGAAACGGCGGCACTCCTCGGTGGGGTCGTGATCGAAGGGTTCGTATTCCAAGCTCATCCAGCCCGAGTAGCCGCTGTGCTTGAGCCGTGCCACGACGGGCTTCAAATCCAGGCAGCCCTCGTCCCAGCGGGCAGCATCATGGGCACCGGCGGCCTTCACATTTTTCAAATGCACAAGCAGAAGAGTGTCCTTCAATTCCTCCAAGGCCTGAAGAACGGGGTAGTCGTGCGTGCCCCACCATCCGGTGTCGAAACAGGAGCCGATGCGGGGATATTTTCCGTGGCCGGTTTTCTCCAGCACGATGGCGGGCGTGGGTTCCTTGGGATGGTTCTCGAAGGCGAGCCGGAGGTCGTGGCGGTCGAGGATGGCCGAGAGGGCCTGGATCTCATCGGGCAACGCGGAGCACCACATTCCCAGCAGGGGCGAGCCGATCCAACCCGCCAAGCGGAAGGTTTTCTCCATATCTTCGAGCGTGCCGTAGAGACCTCCGGCAAGGCTCGCAATCCGCACCCCGTGACGCTCGGAAGCCTCCAAAAGCCCGGCCACATGGCGCTCGGTGGCCCAATCGGGATGGCAGTGGGCCAACCACAAATCCACGCCGCGGTAGCCCATCGCCGCGATCTCCGCAAAAAGGCCGTCGATGCGCTCGGCGTAGGTCTCCACGGGACTGAAGGCCGCGCGCAGGCTCGTATTGCCTTCGCCAAACCCCTCCACATCGCGATAATTCTTCTCGCGGCCCAAAAAATTGGCCGACATGAAACTGAGTTTGGGCGACTCGGCGCCTTGTCTTTCGGATTTCGTGTTGTTCATGGAAAAATCAAATTCGCTCGCCGGTGAGAACCTCCCACCATCCCGCCCACTTCCCCGCTGCGGGCTCCCCGCGAGAATCGACGGTGAAAAAGGCGGCGTTTTCGTAGATGTTGAGGCCGTCGGCCCCGAAGAGTTCTAAATCCCAAAGCATCCGGCGGATCATGGCGCGGGAATATCCCCCGCCGACCATGCCGTTGAGGTAGGGGCGCACATTGACAGGGATTCCCAACGACGACGCTTTGCGGGCCATTTCCGGCATGATTCCGGCCCCCGCCGAGTGGGTATAGAAGGTCGCCTCGTCGGCCAGCCCCTCCTCCATCCACCACTCCCAAGCGAAGGCGATGTTCGTCGCGCAGGGCAGATGCGGCGAGTGGAAGCCGTGTTCGAAGTGGAGGTGCAGGCGTTTGTCGGCAGCATCGGCCAACCCGCGCGCCTCGCGGAGAAATCCTGTGTAGGCTTCGCCGAGAAAACTGCGAACGACCGCCGCCGAGGGATCGTTCCCCAAGGCCTCGAGAACCGGTTGATTGAAGCCATAGCGCTCCCAGGCGAACGAGCGGTTGTGATTGGCGATGCGGAGATCCACGCCGTCGCAACCCGCCTCGAAGCAATGTCGGATGTCCTCGAGCCAGTGGCGGCGCACCTCCGGGTAGGCCGGGCAGGGCGCTCCCAGCATGAACGGCTCCACGCCCGCCGCGATTCCCAAGGGGGCGTCCTCCAAAATCCAAAAAAAGCTCCGGCCGCAGTTGGGCACCTGTTTGCCGGAGTGGGTGACATCGAACGCGAAGGTCGCCTCGGGAAAGGCCCCCTGACGCAAACGCCGGGAGACATCGGTGACCGTGCCCCAGCTCACCGGAACGGGGCGGCCGCGCTCATCGAAGCACGAAACCAACTCCTCCAAACGGTGGCCGAATCTCCCCTCGCCTCCCGCCTCGCGGGTCAACGCCAAATAGCGCGGCGGATTCGCCGGCAAGAGGAATTCGAGGGTGTGGTCGTCCAGGGCACGGGCGGTGCAGGGCAATTTCTCGAAATGCCGGTTGCCCTCCGAACTCCAGAGCGCCAGGGAAACACCGGACGCGGGAACCTCCGAGCGGGCCACAAGCCGATGAACGGGGCCGGCCTCCGAGACGGCCTGCAAATCGGCGGGATGCCGCCGCAGTCGCAACTCGGGATGGGCGGCGATCCAGTCGGAAGCCCACCAGACCGGGCCGGAGAGCGAGGGTAGGCGGCCGTATTTTTTTCCCTCCTCCGAGCCCTCGGGAAATCCGGCTCCGGGCAGGGCCTCCTCGAAGGGCTTGTAAACCGCGAAAAACTCCAACCCGCGCGCATGGGCGGCTTCGGCGAAGGCGGGCAGGAACTCGCCGATCTCGTCCCTCGTCCGCAAGATGTGGCCGCGATGGGCCGGACGCGAGGGCACGCGCTGATCCCAGAATCCGTCATCGACCGGATTGGTGGGAATGAAGCACACGCGAGAAATTCCGCTGCGGCGGTGGATGTCCATCAACTTTCCGATCCCGCGCTTGGTCCAGAAGCCATCGATCGTGTCGTCGAAAAAATCGATCGTGACCGAGCGCCGGATTTTTCGCCGGGGGCGCGGACGCCACCGCACAGGGGGAATCCCGCCGCCGCGGATTTCGCACTCCCGCAAGCGCATTCCCTGCGGGAGGTGGATTTCGAGATCCTTGATTGGACGCGCCGGATCGGGATCGACGGCCTCGAGCACCGGGCCATTCTGGAACCCGACCCGCAGCACGCCACCACTCCGCACGCACTCGAGCACCTTCCACTCCCCGGGCGGGAAGGAAAAGGTTCCGGTGGAGGCGGCGGTGAGGCCGTAACTCCCGATGGCCGCCCGCGGTTGACCTGGATGACCCGTCGAGAAATCATGAATCTGCCGGCCGAGGACGATCGTCGGCCCCCGACCCTCGTCGTGACACACCTCGAGCCTTACCACCCAGTCCCGGCAACCGAGATCGGGCGCGTAAAAAAACGCCACCGCGTTCCGCGGAACGATCCATCCGCCCCCGGCGGGCACGGATTCCAGATCGATCTCTCGGACGAGCCATTCGATCCCGGCTAGGCGGCGCAAACGGGGCACTCGAGATTTTTCCGTGCCGGGCGAGGTCATGGGGTTTGGACAAGTGGCTCCAGTAGCAGCGTGGAGGAATCCTCGCGCAGCCCCTCCGAAACCGGAGGCGGGGTGAAATTGCCACGATAGCGCGCGCCCTTGGAAACACGCACCCAGGCGACCCCGGCATCCATCGCGGCGGGAAACCGGAGAACCTGCGGCACACCGGCAAGGCGGTCGGCTTGCCGGCCGGGAAGTGCCTTGTTGGTGGCTCCACGGCCATTGATGTAAATGGAAACGAAGGGCACAGAGACCACGCCTTTCACAGCAGCACGCGTATCGAGTCCCCAAACCAGCGCCACATGCACCCACTCGCCAGCCTCAAGAATGCGGCGGGTATTCCATGGCGTCAGAGGCTGGGGCGCCCTGCCGGGGCCGGAACGGAGAACCGGGACGCTGGCCATGAAGGAATGCGAAGGTTCCTTGGGGGCCACGCGGCCGGTCGCGCCCTCGGGATCGAGACGGTAAACGAGTGACCAGTTGCCGGGCTTGGTTTCCACATCCAGCACGGGCTTCAAGATGCGACGGGCGGCTCCGAGGTCGAAGGTGCCCCAGCGGGGTTGCATGAAAAACTCGATCGTGCCACTGCCCGCGCACGCCCGGCCATCCACCTCCCCACCGGCCAACTCGGCACTCTCGGGGATCGGAATCTCCAGCGCTTGGCCGGCGACCACCAACCTGCCGACAACCGGGCTGGGCGCGTCGCCATCGGGCGGTGGCGTTTCCTCCAGCGATTTCCCCGCAGCGGGCGAACCGGGATCGAACCACGCCTTCGGATTGTTCATCGCGATGGGCCCCGGAATCCCCTCGGTGGAAATCAAACCGGTCTTGAGGGGCTCGAAGGACCACAGTCCCGGCGTCGTCCGGGGCAAATCCACCCAACCCGACACGGACTCCTTCTCCACCGTGCCGTCGGGGCGGAACAGGCGCGCGGGGGCCTCGAAGAAAATCCGCGCCGGCTCCGCTCCTTTTTCCGGAACCTGAATGAAGTAGCGGTAGGAAGGCTCGAAGGTCGAGGGTCGCCAGGGCCCGCTTGGCGCGAAGACCAGCGGCACATTGCTGTCGGCCAGCACAAAATGCCCACCCCGTGTCGTTGGCTCGATGCAATAAACGCCTTGCGCGGCATCCGCCGGGATGACGATTTCCACCGCGCCTTGGGATGCAGAAAGGGCATTCAGGGAAATCAAATCCATGCCCATAATGGTCTCCTGGTCCCATGAGGAGATTTTTAACGGCGGCTCGAGCAGGGTGCCGCCATCGGTCCGGCGAGGACTGTTGATCCAGAGCCGCACAGGTTTGGCATCGCGCTTCGCCACAAAAATCCGAGCGGGTTCGCCATAGTCGTCAAACTCGAGCAGCGACGCGAGCGGAGCGGAGCGAACGCCGCTGGAGGCCACCAGCGACATGGAATACGGCGCGCCCTGCAGGACGGAATCCAAAGTCGAAAACCCGACCGGCCCGCCGCGACCCGCAGAAAGCCTCAGATTGTAGTCGAGCAATTGCGCGATGGCCGGGGCGTCCCCCGGATTCTCCGCCGCAAGGAACGGAAGATATTCGCCGCTGATCCGCTGCAGGGGGGATTGGCCGAGAAGGTTGAGGAACCAAAAGCGCGCGGTGCGCCGCGCCATTTCCCGCCAGCGCGCGGTGCCCAACGCCTCTTCAATCTCGATCATATTGCCGACATCGCTGTTGGTCTTATAGGTCGTGCTTTTGTAAGGCCGGTCGTTAGTCAACAGGAGGGCACCTTCGGGATCGTAAGCCGAGGAGGACGCCCCGGCCTCGAGCAAGCGGCGGAACTCCGGATCGCCGGTGAAGCCGTGAAGTTGGAGGAGCGTGCGCAGGGTCATAAAAATCCGCCAATCGCGGCGCTCGGGCGTCCAGTGTTTTTTGAACGCCTCGCCGACATCGGCGGCCACATCCTTGGACCGGCGGTCGCCGCCAATTTGGTAATCCCAGATGAGGGTGTTGAGATTCGCGCTGGTGGTCATGTTGAACACCGCCTGCCTTTCCCAATACATCGGCAGATCCGGTTTCAACTCGCCCTCGGAGGAATCGCCAGGGGTGGCCCCAATGAAGAGGCCCTTCTTTTTGCCGGCGCCGTCCCAATGCGCAATGTAGTTGTCACGGAAGGCGCGCGAAGTGCCCTCGGCGAAGCGCCGGTAGCTCCGGTCGCCCGTGCGAGCGTAATTCAGCCAGGCATCTCGGAACAAAGTGTAGGTAAGGCGGTAGCGGCCTTCATGGCCGTAGTGGGGTCCGGCATAGTAGTCGACAAACCCGGTGTAGAAGGAACCTGGCACGGCCTTGACAAATTTTCCAAGCGTCTCCTCGATGAAGGCCTCGTTCTCCGGGAATTGGTCCTTGTCCAGCGGGTGGAGCGGCCCAAGGGCGCCGGTGGCGCGCACCCAAGCGGGATCAACATGCACATAAACCCGCCCGCTGTCCATGGCGCTCCAAGCGGCGAGTTGCACGCCTCCCTGTCCCGACACGACCGGCGAGATCAATCCCTGATGGGTCTTGGCCCAGCCCACGGCATTGCTGGTGTATCCGGCGATCGAGTTCATCGCGGGCTTCTCCAGCGGCTTCCACGCGGGGAGATTCCAGCGAGCCAGCAGGGCCGGAGCGCGGAAATCCAGTTCCGCACCGCCGCGGGGGCTAAACAACTCCAGACGCAAACGCCCTTGGCCGAGAACAAAGGCCTTGGGCGCCTGCAAGGCGGCGTCTCGAACCGAGAGGAAAAGACCCGAACCGTTCGCCCCCGCAAGCGCACCCCAGTCGCCCATGCGCGTCCCGTCGGCTAGGGCGGCTTCCCGGCCGTCCGCCACTTCAAGCAACTCAAACCGGTCCTGGCGACCCGACAGCCCCTTCACGGATTTCTGCACGAGAACCAAACCGGTGCCGGACGCGAGGGATTTTTCCACCACGGTTCCGGCGGCGACATAGGCGGTCGCGGCGGAGTCGGCCCCGGGCACGGTGAATTCCCAGCCGATTTCGCGGAACCACACCTCGTTGCTGTTTTCGGTCAAGACCAGCGTGTGGGTGAATTGCGCTTGGGACATTCCCGAGAAAAATTCCATCCGCACCACGAAGCGCGCCAGACGCGCTCCGTCGTCTGCCATGTAATCACCCTCGAGTTTGAGGGACGCGGCCAACGGCCCGGTTTGCTCGAATGCCCACTCCAGCGCTCTTGTGGAGGTGCCGGTGCGGCCGTTTTGATCGATCACATAAAGTCCCCTCGCCCCTTCAGCGGCTGCGCTGGTTTGACCGGCAGCCCGGATTTCACGCAGGGGCTCGCCGGATTTTCCAAAAACAAATTCGGCCGCTCCGGTCTCCACCACCAAGCGGTCACCCTCCTCGCGAAGACGGACTGGCGAGGCGGGTTCGGTCGCGGATTTTCCGGTTCTCACCACTGCGAAGAGTTCCCTGCCAGCGCCTGACGGAATCTCCGCTTCGGCCTGCACCCATTGGATCGAGCCCTCGGGAACCCATCGGCCGGACACGGAAAACTGGGCCGGCACAGGTTGGCCCGCGGCATTCTCCAGCGTGAGACGCCCGGCATCCCAAAGCTGGCCGGGCGCGAAGGGAATTCCAAAGCGGACCGGCCAGACCGGCGGGGTCTCGCCCTCGGGAAAGTCGATGCGGAGAGGAATCTTTTGTCCGACCTCCAAAGCCAGTTCGGGGCCGCGCACGGGCACCTGCGCCACCACACGGTCCACGACCTCGTCCCCGTCCAGCAACACGACTTCGACTTCGGCGCGTTTCCATCCGGGCTCGCGAAGGTCGAGCCAGAGGATCTCCCGCTCCGATGCGGTCAGGTTACCGGACCGCATCCCTTCCCCGTCGCCAAGGGCGTCGCGCACCCCCACCCGCAGTTGGAACGAATCGCGGAAGCCGGTTGGAATTTCGACCCTCACCGGAAACCAACGATCCTGCGGTCTGAGTTCCGGGGGATCGAGAACGACCCGGAGCACACTCCCCTCGAGGACCTCCTCGCCATGGATAGGCGCGGGAAGAACAGCGGCCAGCCCGGTTTCATCGCGGCGTATCCAGACGGACTCCGAGGCTGGCTGGGGCGACGCCTGCCGGGCCTCGGGTGGATTTTTGCCGGGTAGATCTGCGGAGGGTTTTCCAGTGCAAAGCGACGGACCGGCTGTCAGCAAAAAACAATAAAGCGTCAGATATTTCATGGTTCTCGGGATAGGATGCTCGCGGCGTCACGCAACGCCTCGGCCACATGGCCGGCGTCTTCCGGGGTGAAATAACACCCCACCGGGATCGCGACAAAATCCCGGGTCAATTCCTCGGTTCGGGGAAAATCCACGGCACGATATCCCTCGGCGGGCCACTCCCCGGCTCCAGCGAATTGGGGAATCACCCCCTGCGCGTTGCTCCGGTTCAGGCAATAGCCGCGCCGGTATTGGCAGTAGGTGCCGGTGATTTGCTGGCAATGAATGCCGCGGACATCGAGGAATTCCCGCAATCTTGCAGCATCCCCCGCCCGGCTTGGCCAGAAGTAGGTCTCGATCGGCACCTCGCCTGCGGGATCAGGCACACGCCGCATCCGCACGCCGGGCAAGTCGGCCACGGCCTCGCGGATTTTTTGACTCAGCGCGCGGCAATGTCCGACGATAGCAGGCAGTTTGCGCAACTGCGCTAAGGCCACTGCAGCAGTGAATTCGTTCATGCGGTATTGCCCGCCGCAAAAAAGCTCACAGGCCGGCGGCGTCCAACTCTCATGGTATTTGCGAAACATCCCGAGATCGTGCATCCGCACGGCGCGCTCGTAGAGGCGAGGATCCGAGGTGACCACCGCCCCGCCCTCACCCGAACTGAGGATTTTATTGTATTGGAAACTGAAAATCCCGATGTCGCCGATCGATCCGGCCGGACGCCCACGGTAGCTCGCGCCGAAACACTCCGCACAATCCTCCAGCACGGCGATCCCGCGCCGCCGGGCGGCTTGCATGATTTCATCCATCTCTGCCACCGCCCCCTGGTAATGCACCACCAGCACCGCCTTGGTGCGCGGAGTCGCCAACCGGTCGATCTCGGCGGGATCAAGGCAAAAGGTGTCGTTGATTTCCGCCAGCACGGGCTTGGCTCCCAAGCGGACAACCGCGGTGAAGCACGAAACCCAGCTCCAGGCCGGCAGGATCACCTCATCGCCCGGCCCGACACCGAGCGCTCCGAGAGCGGTTTCCAAAGCAGCGGTTCCACTCGTCACCGCCAAGGCAAATCGTGTGCCTGCCACTTGGGCCAACTCCCGCTCGAGCGTCGCGGCCATCGGAGGACTCGTTTCCTTCGTGGCCCCGTAGTAGCGAAAGGGTGCGCGGGTATCGACCACTTGGCAAAGGAGGGCTTTTTCCTCCTCTCCGATCCAGGCGGCCCCGTAGCCAAGGAGGGGACGCGGGCGGATGGACTCTGGCGACGGGGATACCGCAACCAAGGGCGCGGCGTTGGGTGTTTTGGTGTCTGTTTGCATGAAAAATCACGCTCGGCAATCGACCAAGGAAGGCCGAGGGAAGGTGGCGGATGCCGAAGCGGTCTCAGGAATGCGAGGTAGAACCTGCCGAGGCCGAAAGGGCCCAAGGTGGCGGTGCGGAGAGAACCTTGTTTTCCTCGGGAAGCGTGGTCGCAAATCCGCCGAAATCCTCGCGCACATAGGCCCCGGGAACATCCCCGCCACCGCTGTCAATCCGCCTCACCAGAAGGCTCAGGATATGCGATGCTAGAGATTCGGTGTTGTATTTCACAATCGTCAACCCGGGCTTACTGACATTGGGGGACAAAAGATCGTCAGCTCCAATCAAACTCGTTTCGACGGGACAATCGACTCCGTGCCGCTCGAAGAACCGGTAGGCTTCGCTGGTCACCTTGATGCTTCGCGTGCAAACAGCATCCGGGCGCTGGTCGGGGTTGGCCCAAAGACGACGGAACAACTCGTCCACCTCCTCCGTGCTTGCCGTCGGCAGGGAGGTGACTCCAAAACGCACATCCTCCAGCAAGGCGTTTCCAAGGGCGGCCACGATGCCCGAGCAAATCATAGTGGAATTCGCAGCCAATCTAGAATCTCCGATATGGATGTAAACGATGCGTTTGCGATTTGATTGCATGAACGCCCTCCCCATTCGGAAACCCGTAGCAAAAGCATCCGGCGCCACAAAATTGCTCGTTGTGCTGGGCAATGCCGGGCGCAGCGAAATGTGAGGAATTTTTGGCTTGGGCATGCTGCTCGCCTCTTCGATCGACCCGGCGGTGGCGCGCAGAACCAACCCGTCCAAATTCAACCTCCGGGCGCATGCCTCGACCTCGTTCTGATCGAAATGCATTGGATCAATCTGCATTGGAATTACCTCCAAACTCTTCTGGCTCGTCGCCGCCTGGGCTAGGATGGATCCGCAGACAGCCAAGTGCCAGGGTTCCGAGACCAATGGCTGCGCACTGAATCCAAAAGTAATGCCGATCCGCATGGTTCCGTTGGAACGAGAGGGAGTGGCGGGACGCAGCAGGAATGTGCCATTTCCCACTTCGGAGCGAATCACCCCCTCTTCAGATAGCGTTTTGTAAACCGATTGGACTGTAGAAATACTGACCCCAAGCTGATCCGCCACCATTTTCGTGGTGGGAAGCCGCGTGCCTTCGCCCTCGGCGAGAAGCGTTTGCAAATGAGCGAACACTTTCGCCTTTGCACGCGGGAGCTTGTGGCTGGGAATCATCGGAGGAGGTATGGTCATGGGATGTTATCGGGTGGGTTGTTTCAAAACACGCAAAAAATTGTCTCGCAGGAGATTTTTCACCGCACTTTCGGAAAATCCCCGCATCAAAAGACCGACGGTGAACAGCGGCCAGTTCGTCCACGCCGCACTTCCGGTAAATTGGCATTCTGGGCGGACAGCCTCCGCGCCCGCCGGCTTCCGGTGCTTTTTGATCGACCGCGTCCCGCCCCACCAGGAGGGCGGAACGGCAACACCCGGAAGCGAACCATGGAGAAACTCGTCCGGCCCCGGGGAGCGGTAGCAATAATCGGTGGCCAGGGCGACATGCTCCTCTCCCAGAAACCCCACCATGTCCGCGACGGCATCCAAAAACACATTCAACCCGCCGCCATGGCCGAGGATTCCGGGCAGGGAAACCACACCGACCAGTCCACCGGAGGCGGCAATGGCTTTCAATACCCGGTCGCTTTTGTTGCGTGGATGGTCATGGAAGGCGCATCGTCCCGAGTGTGTGGCCAACACCGGACGCTTCGAGACACGGCAGGCATCCAAGCAGGTTCTGTCTGCGGAGTGCGCCACATCCACCACGATTCCCAGGCGGTTCATTTCCCCCACAAGCGCCTCGCCGATCTCGCTCAATCCCGCATTCGTGGACTCGCCGCAGCCATCGCCGATCGTGTTCCTGCGATTGTAGGTGAGGTGCATCAAACGCACCCCCAAATCGTGCCAGGCGGAAAGCATGGAAAACTCCTCCATGGGATTGCGCGAAACCCCCGGCACCGGCGGGCCGTTCACACTGGAAAAAACCGCCATCCTGCCCCCGCTCCGGAGCGCTTCGTAATCCGCCACACTCCCGGCCAATCCAAGATGCCGCGCGGCCTTCCGCACGATCGCCTGCTGGCACGCGATCAATTTCACATCCTCATGGCGCGTCTTTCCCTCGGCACAGGTCAGCACCATCCCACCCAGTCCCGAGGCGACGAGGGCGTAGGCAAACTCTTCCATCCCCTCAGAAAACCCCAGCCCGGCGCGGCGGCGCAACATCGAGTATTCAAAGGAAAAATCACTCCAACCAGCCCCGATCTTCCGCATCTCCATCAACTCCTCCATCATGCCTTCGTGATACACCATCGGAAGAAAGCCGAAGGTATCGATGGCCCCGATGGAGTCATGCAACTCCAGGCCACGCTCCAACTGCGCGGCAGTGGGCTTCAAGGCGTCCAAACCTTGCTGCCAAGCCTCCCGAATTGCGGGATAGGGAGCCTCCAAATGCAAACGGCTCAAGCGAGAATCGCGATGTGTCTGTATGCGATTCATTGAGGCGTGATTTCCTTCCTGTTCTCCCATTGAATCCCCTTCGGAAATTTGGAAGCCAAGGTTGTTGCGCCGGGCGGTCCGACGGGCGCCCGGGAGTCGGCACTTCCATCCGCAAAGAGAACATTGATCACTCCCCGGTGACGCTTGTAGTTCATGCGGTTGACACTATTCTCGGTGCTTTGATTCAAAAAAATGGGATTGCTGCTGCCTTCCATTGTTAAATAATTTTCGTTCGTGTCCGGCAGTCGATCGGTGTCAGCCACCAAAACCAATCGGGAGGGCTTTTCAATCGCCGCCAGCCGCCCGCTACCGCTTGTGTCCGAAGCAACATTCCTGTTGTAGGAATAACTCAAGTTGTCCGAGAGCGGTTGCTTGGACGCAGAGAATCTTTTTGATGCGGGGCAGAAAAAGACCGTTTTGACCTCAACCCCGCTGGCAATCCCTAGATATGGCATGATGACGGCGTCCCATTGATTTCCTTTACCCTTACCACTGGCTCCGGAATTACTCAATGGCGGAAGCCTGCCATTATGATCCGCCGCATACATGTGAAGACCACCACCGATGGCGCGCAAATTCGTTAGGCATCCCGCCCTTTGACTGCTGGCGATCATCCGATCCGCGACCGGAAAAATCAACATGACCAATACCGCGAGGATGGCCACGACAGTTAAAATTTCCAAGAGCGTGAATCCTTTGTTGAAAACAAGCATCGTCATTTCGCAAGGAGGGCTTCCGCATTTTTCCACAGGATCTTTTCCCGAGTTTCCGGGGAGAGGGGCAGTTCCGCCAGAAAGGTCGCCAGACGATGCCCGTATTCATCCCGCGCGAAAAGAACGCGATCGGAAAACCGCTCCAAAAACTCCACCGTAAAGCCGCGATCCCGCTTCAAAGCCCCCAGCCCCGATCCGGCGCTCAAGTCCAGCCAGAGGTTTGGAAACCTTTCGAGCAACGTGAGCATTCGCCCGCCAGGCACCACGGGGTTGGACGGATATCTGGAGGGGTCGCTGACGGCATCGCCGCTGATTTCGCGCCAAAATCCCGGCGCGTGGCCCAGAATCACGGTCTCAGGGCATTGCGCCAAGGCGCGTTCCAGATTTTCCACCGTTCCTCCATACCAATCGGTCTGGTAAACAGGCTTGCCGTCACTGTTCGCAAGATACGGCACATCCAAATGAATCACCACAGGTAGCGACAATTCCCCGGCAGTTCTCAAGAGGTTCAAGGAGCGCGGATCGTCCAACGGAATCCGGAACTTCCACTCCCCGCACACCCTTACCCCGTGCATGGTCACGGCTGCCTTGAGAAGCGCGGGGGCGTCCCCCAGAAGCGGATGGGGGCAATAGCCGACAATGAACCTGTCGGGAAAACGCCTTGCGGCGCGCAACACATTCGAGAATCCCAACCCCTCGTGCGTGCCATCGGGCCGACGACCGGCCGGATCAAGTATTCCATGCAGCGCCGGGGATTGCTCCAGAGGCGACCACTCCCATGTCAACAACCACGCCTTGGCGATCCCGCCCTCGTCCATATCGGCCACCAACCCGGCATCGTCGCGGCCATGCCAAAACACATGCTGATGGGCGTCGATCCAGCCACCGCTCTCCGGTGAGGATTGGGGTCGGGATTCGCTTGACATCTGGGGAGGCAGGCTATTGCGCATCGCCAGCCTTGTCCAGAAAATATTTGAAAAATATCGAGAGTTTGTTTTTATAGCAGGTGCTGAGACCGTTCTGCTAAACCTGCCGCCTTGAGCCCATCCCTCGAAACCCTAGTTGCCCTAGCGACCATCCTGATGCTGGCCCACACGATTGAAACCTGCCTGGGCTTCGGATCGACCGTAACGGCTCTCTCGCTGGGCGCGTTTTTATTTCCGGTGGATACCCTGCTTCCGGCGCTCGTGATGATTGGTCTCCTGCAAAGCAGTTGGCTGCTCTGGCGGGGATTCCGGCATGTCGATTGGAAATGGATTCTTGGATCAATCCTGCCAGTAGTCGCCGCGGGGTTGGGCATCGGGATTTTTCTGCGGGATCACGCCTCGGAAACCGTGATGCTGGGCGGTCTCGGCGTCTTCATCAGCGTGATGGCCTCGCTGGAATTGATCCGCCTGGCCCGGGGCAATGCGGGCCCCGGAAATCCTACCCCATCGGCGACCCTGGGCCTGCTTATTGCGGGTGGAATTTTCCAAGGTCTCTTCGCCTCGGGCGGACCGCCGATCGTTTATTGCGCCGCCAGACGCTTTGCCGATCCCGCCGCCTTTCGCGCAACCCTTGCCGTGCTGTGGTTGGTGTTAAACTCTATTCTGTGCGTGTCCATGGGCTGGAGCGGGCAGCTTGATACGGAAAGCGTCAGGCTCGGACTCGCAGCGTTGCCTGGATTTCTGGCAGGCCTGGCAATCGGCGGGCTGGTGCGCCCGCACCCGAAAAACTTCCAACTCGCAACATGGATCCTGCTTCTAATCATAGGCATGGCCCAATGTTGGCGCGCCGCATTGCACATCGCCGGATAGGGCCTCCAGCCGGAAAAACCATGGTGTGCAATCAATGAGTAAAAGCAAAAACAAACTCTAAATATTTTTCACGCATATTTCTCGACCCTCCGGATTCGCGGATGGTAGAAGTTTTCGAGTCGCACACGCGGCGTTCCTTTTTTTCATGAAAAACCCGAATCAACCCGTTCGTCTCGGAATCATCGGCTCCGAGAACTCCCATGCTCTCCGGATCGCAGAAATGTCCAATGTCGCCGCCCATGTTCCCATGCGCGTCACCCACATCTGGGGCGAGACGCCTGAATCCCGCGACGCCACGGCCCTCAAGGGCCAAATTCCGAATGTCCTCGATGACTGGCGCGCGATGGAAGGCGCGGTGGATGGCGTGATGATCGACCATCGCCACGGGGATTTCCACGAGGAACCGGCCCGCCATTTTCTCTCGCTCGGGCTACCGGTCTTTGTGGACAAGCCGATGACCTGTCGGCTGGAAACCTCGCTGGGACTAGTGCGCTTGGCGAAGGAGCACAAGACCCCGTTGCTCACCTTCAGCTCGAAGCCTCTTCATGCAGCCTTCCAATCCTTCGCCCGTGACCTCCGGACCAGCGGCGGTGCCCGCGCGCTCCATTCCTGCGGGCCCGCGAACATCCACAGCAAACATGGCGGCGTTTTTTTCTACGGCATCCACCAGGTCGATGCGGCGGTCGAGATTTTCGGCACGGAGGCCGAATCCGTGGCCTGCCATGTTTCGGGAAAAAACGCCGTTGCTGTGATCCTTTTCTCCGGCGGGAGAAGCGCCACCCTGCAGTTGCTGGAGGACGGCTCGCCGGGCTTCCATTGGACGGCGCATCTGGACGACGGCCGGACCCTCTCCCAATCCGACAAGAGCGACGAGTTGCCGTATTTGAAAAGCGCCCAACTCATCAGCGACCTTTTGGAAAAGGGCGAGGTGCCGTTTTCCACAGCCCGCATGCTGGCCCCCGTCGCCATCCTCGAGGCCATGGCGCGCGCTCTGGAATCCAGGCTCATGGAACCCGTGGCTCCGCTTGATTGAGAGGTTTTCCATGAGCCTCGTCCATCTCGCCATCACCTCAAACCGCCGCACAGAAGAACCGCTTTACGCGGTGAACTCCGGGTATGTCGCTTCGGTCCACCGGGCCGGCGCGCTTCCGATCGTTCTCACTCCGCTGTCCCACGGGAAAGCCGCTTGCGCGGAATTGATGGAGCGGTTTGATGGCCTCCTGCTCACCGGGGGAGTCGATGTCCACCCGCGGCATTTCGGCTGCCAACCGCGCCCGGGAATTGGAGTGGTGTGTCCGGAACGGGACGCGTTCGAGTTGGCGCTGGCCCGCTGGGCGCTGGAAAGCGGGTTCCCGGTTCTTGGGATTTGCCGGGGCTCCCAAGTGTTGAACATCGCGGCCGGAGGAACGCTTATCCAGGACTTGGACACCCATTCGCGGGAGTCCGCCGTGGCCCACCGCCAAACCGCACCCTCCTCGACGGACTGGCACGATGTGCAACTTGTGGACGGAACCGTCTTGGCCGCGATCGCCGCGCGGGAAACGGCCCTGCGCGTGAACAGCCTTCACCACCAGTCCGTGGACAAGGTGGCACCCGGATGGATCGTCTCCGCGACCGCTCCCGACGGCGTTGTGGAGGCGATTGAAAAGCCAGGGGCGACTTTCGCCCTCGGAATCCAATGGCATCCCGAATGCCTGCCGGAACATGGATTCCTTTTCGAGGCCCTCGTGGAGGCGGCGGCCCGGTGGCGGAAAAGCCGCCCGCTGTGACATCCCGCACCGAAGCACGGATTCCGGGCACAGGACAGAGCTTTTTTTGAGAAACACATGACAAACGCAAACGAGAAAACACGCATCGACATCGCCGTCGCGGGGCTTGGCCGCACCGGATGGCGCAACCATCTTCTCAACTTGGCTAAGCTCGGCGACTTGTTCCGAATCACCGCTGTCGCGGATCAACTCGAAGAACGTCGAAATGAGGCGGAAAGCCAGTTTGGCTGCCGATCACACGCCACGCTCGACGAACTCCTGGCCAAAGAAACCCCATCCTGGATCGTCATTGCCACACCCACCTTTCTGCATCTTGATCAAACAGCCGCCGCGCTCTCGAGGGGCTGGAATGTGATTTGCGAAAAACCCCTCGCTGCCACCGTGAACGAGATTCGCGCCATGATGGCGGCGGCCGAAAAAACCGGGCGCACCCTCACGGTCTTCCAACAGAACCGCTACGCCGCCGACTTCGTCAAAGTGCGCGAGGTGATCGACAGCCGCGTGCTCGGTCGCATCGTGCAAATCCGTTCCTGCATGAACGGCTTCAACCGCCGATGGGATTGGCAGACACTCCAAAAAAACGGCGGCGGCACGCTCAACAATACCGGCCCGCATCCCCTCGACCAGATGCTCCAATTGTTCGGCCAGGACAAACCCGAAGTTTCCTGCCACATGGATTGCTTCATCAGCGTGGGCGATGCCGACGACCATGTGAAATTGGTGTTGCGCGGAAAAAACTCTCCCACCATCGATCTCGAGATTTCAAGCGTGGATGCCCTTGGGGACCGTAAATGGAAGGTGCAGGGAACCTGCGGCGGACTCGAAGGCTCGGCGACCCAATTGAAATGGCGCTTCTTCGATCCCTCGCTGCTTCCAACGCGCCAGGTCGATGACGGCCCGCCTGCGGACAGGGGCTACCACCGGGAAGATTTTCCCTGGCAGACCGCCGATTGGCAGGAACCCGCCGACGCGGAACCCGCCCACATCACCTACTACCGCGACCTCCATGACCGGTTGTCCCAGGGCCTGCCGCCCCGGATCACGGCTCTCGACGCCTTGCGCGTGGCGGAGGTCATCGCGGAGTGCCGACACGATTCCACCCGCGTCCACGGCAGCCAAGTCTGAGCCGTCGCTAGAGGTCTCGTCAATCTGCGCCCGAATTCAGTCAAAAGGATTCCCTCGAAGCGATAGAACGAAACCGGCGAGCAAGGACGCGAGGGACTCCAAATCCCTCCCGTCAACAACCTCCACCGGCGAGTGCATGTTCCGAAGCGGGATCGACAACAAAGCGCAAGGAATCCCCGAGCGGGAGGAAACAACCACATCCGCATCCGTGCGGGTCGCGCCGGGCGTGGCCCGTTCCTGCGCGGGAATCCCGAGACGGCGCGCCAACGCAGCCAATCTTTCAACCAAAACAGGATGGTTCGCGCCGCCATGCCCCAAAACCGGTCCAGCCCCGAGCAGGATGCGTCCGTGCTCGCGCCCATCCAAGCCGGGCACATCGGTCGCGCTGGTGACATCGACAACCACCGCCAAATCGGGCCGCAACCGGTGAGCAACCATCTGGGCACCGCGGAGTCCTATTTCCTCCTGCACACAATTCGCCGCCCACACTGTAGCGACTGGACGCCTCTGCGATTTGGCAAGAATCTGAAGCGTCCGAGCCAGCACATATCCACCCGCACGGTTGTCAAGTCCACGACCAGTGATACGCCCGCCCGACATGCGCGAAGCCTCGCAGGAAAAAACCCCCGAACTTCCCACGCGCAGTCCCATTTTTTCCACAGCCAGCGCGCTCTCCGCCCCGATATCCGCAAAGACGCCATTCCGGCGCGGAGGATCGCCCCCCCCCTTCTCCAGAAGCCCCATCGACACAGCCCCGACGACTCCCGACACCGGCCCGTCCTTTCCTTCAAAAATGATGTGTCGGCCCGAAGCGATTTGAGGGTCGGAGCCCCCGATCGGAACCAGCCAGAGAAACCCCTTTTCATCGACATGCCGCACAATCCAACCAATCTCGTCCACATGCGCCTCCAGCAGGATCGAACACAGCCTCCCCCCCCTCCCCTCCAGCACGCCCCAGGCATTTCCATGAACATCCGAATCGACGCGATCCACCCATTTGGAAACCATCCCGATCCAACGCTGTTGACCGGCAACCTCCCGACCCGAAGGCGCCAGCGCTTCAAGAAGGTCGAATAATCCGGAGTTCCCCATGCGCTTCAAAAAAAGGAAAAACCCTGTTGGCCCATTAAAACCTTGCGAGCGATTCCCTCTTGGATGTCATTGCGAATGATTTTTTCTAACATGCTTGCCTTGATTCACAATCCTTCAGGAGTTTTCAATAGATTATTGGAATCTTGGCAGAATGTTGACTGAAGATTGTGTGAAATTTATTTTATTTCATTGCATTTCACAACCCCTCAAGTCAAGTTTTTCGAGCAGCGACGATCGCGTCGCAGCAATCAGACCATGAATCGTCACACAACCTGATATTGAACCCACCCGCGCCATGTTGAATGCAGGATTCGGCAGCACCGACATCACTCCGGAACACCCGACCCCGCTTGCGGGATTCGGAAAAGCCCGCACGGCCTGCCATGAAGGAATTCACGACCGGATTTCCGCAAACTGTGTTTTTTTCCGGAATGGCAACGAGTCCGTGGCGGTGCTTTCGTGCGAAGTCATCGGGCTCCGGGCGGAGTTGTGCGAGCGCATTCGGGAGCGGCTTCCTGCTTCGCTTGGCCTCGCCCCGAAACGCTTGGTCGTGACCGGCACCCACACCCATGGCGCACCGGTTCTGCAGGGGGAGTATCTCGATTTTTTTCTGGACCGCGCCGCGGCAGCCGTGCAGGCGGCCCATGCCGACCTCCGGCCCGCCGTGCTCAAAAGCGGCATCGGCAGGCACCGCGAATGGATGGGATTCAACAGGCGCCATCTGGAAACGGGCTTTCTTCCGGTGGACCGCGAAGCAGCCTTTCTCACAATCGGGGAAAAAGACGGGAGCTTGCGAGGGCTGGTTTTCAACTACAGTTGCCACCCTTCGATCCTCGGCCCCGACAATCTGCTCGTGACCGCCGATTGGCCCGCCCACACCGCCGCAATGCTCCGCGAGGCCCTCGGAAAGGATTTGCGTGTGGTTTTTCTGCAAGGAACCTCGGGGGATATCAACAGCGGCTACAACGCCGGCGTTTCCTCGCTCGGAGTCAAAATTCCTACACGCACCCGCGAGACAGCGAAGTCTTGCGGAGAAACCGTGGCGCGAGCGCTGCTCGAGGCCATTCCTTCTTCCACACCGATGCCTGATCCGGCGATTCACTTCGCCTCCGTGCTTCGGGAAATCGAACGCATCCCTCCGGACGGGTTGGAGGCGGCCTGGGAAGCCGTTGTCAAACGGGAGGCCGAAGTCGAACGCCTCACTGCCGAATCAGCCCACTCGCCTGCCATCCTCATGGCCAAGGTCGAGGCGGCCTACGCGCATTTCTGCGTGACCGCCCTCGAGGAAAACGCAGCCCGCCCCGCGTTACGCGAGACGATTCGCCAAACCGCCTTCGCCATCGGCGATGCGGGATTCCTCGGCTTCCCGGGCGAGTTCCTTGTCGAGAGCGGTCTTCAACTCAAGGCCGCAAGCCGCTTCACAACCACCTTCCCGCTCGGCATCGCCAACGACTACCTGGGTTATTTTCCGCCGGCCAACGCCTTCGCCGAGGGGGGCTACGAAGTGGCCTGCGCCAAGTTCACCGGCGAAACCGCTGACTCCTGGACCCGCTCCGGATCAGACCTCCTCAATTCCCTGCACCCAACGACCCAACCATGAACCCGTCCGATTTTTTTCTTTCAAACATCAAGACCCTTCTCGACGCGATCCAGACCGATGAAGCGCCAACCATCGCCGCCGCCGCGGCGCTCATCCGAGATCAAATCGCCGCAAACCGCCTCGTGCATGTCTTCGGAGTCAGCGGCCACTCGGTGATCGGCGGCGAGGAGTTTTTCTGGCGCGCGGGCGGCCTCGCCTGCGTGAGCCCGGTTTTCGACCTCTCCCTGATGCTTTCCGGCGGAGGGGAAAAATCCACCCTGCTGGAGCGCGTGCCAGGTGTGGGGGACAAGGTGGTGCGCTCGCTCCACCTCGGCCCGCAGGACCTGCTCGTGATCGCGAGCATCTATGGCATGAACGCCGCCACCATCGATGCCGCGCTGGAGGCCAGGAAGGCCGGAGCGAAAATCATTGCGATCACCTCCCGCCAGCACGCCTCGAACACCCCGCCCGATTTCGTGGCAAGACACCCCTCGCGGAAAAACCTGCACGACCTCGCCGATGTGACAATCGACAACCATGTGCCCCACGGCGACACGATCGTCGGGATTCCCGGTCAACCCCAAAAAGTTGGTGCCGTGAGCACCATGCTCGTGTCTTTCTGCATTCAATCGCTGGTGATCGAGACCGTCCGCCAATGCGCGGAGGCGGGACTCGAGGCCCCGGTTTGGCAAAGCGCGAACACCGTGGGCGGCGATGCCGCCAACGAACGCCATTTCCAGAACTACGCCCCCCGCATCAAGGCTCTCTGACGGATGGAATCGATGAGACACCCCCTCCATCGCATTCTGCCGTTGCTCGCCGCAGCTTTCTTTTCCCACGCCGCAGCCGCGGACCCGGCCCACCCGTTGATTCTCATGGTTCAGGGCCTGCCCAACGAAGCCTCGACCGATCCGGCTTCCGTGGCCGAGCAACAGGTCGTCGCCCGCTTCCAGCAAAAACACCCTGGCATCCAAATCCAGGGCTCTGAAGGCTTGCGGATCCAAAACATGAATGTGGAGGCCACGACGATGATGATGATCGCCGGCGGCATCGCCCCAGACATCATTCGGATGAACCTCCGGAGCAGCGATACCTACATCCAGCAGGGAATCACAGCTCCCTTGGATTCGTTCATCGAAGAGGACCGCGAGAAGGGCGTGGACATCCTCGGCGGGGTGCTACCCCAATTTCTCCCGGTCGTCCGCAAAGTCGGGCCGGAGGGAACCACCCATATCTACGGACTGCCCACATCGACCGTTGTCAGCGGCCTTTATTTCAACAAGGAACTCTTCCGCCTCGCAGGCCTTCCACCTCGCGCCCCGCGCGATTGGGAGGAACTCTCGGAATTCGCAAGTAAAATCAAGGCGCTCGGCCCCAACCACGCCGGCCTGTATTTACCCGCAGGAAGCTCCGCGGCCTTCCACCTCATGAACCTCCTGCGCGCCGCCGGCGGGGATGCGGTCGTGGAAATTGCCCCCAACACCTGGAGGGCGTCCTTCAACACGCCCGAGGCCGTGGAGGCCTACACCTTCTACTACCGCCTGGTCGAGGGCGAACGCTCCGCCATCCGGCCAGCGCGCGCGCCCACCGTGGACGAACTGCGGCGCATCGGCATGATGTTTCGCTATGTGGGGGATACCGTTGCCATCGATCCCGAAATCTGGGGGTTCGGCCCCGTTCCCAAAGGCCCCCGAGGCGACCATGGCGCGGAGATCAATGCCGGCATCCTGGCCATGTTCTCGGGCATCGAGGATCCGGCAAAACGGCGCGCGGCCTGGGAATACCTGAAATTCGTCACCGGCGAGGAGGCGAACCAAATCCGCATCCAAACCCTCGTGGATCTCGGGCAGTCCTCCATCCTCAATCCCATCCTACTGCGCCGCCACGGCTTCGAGGAGCAACTCGTCCTCACCCAGCCGGGACTGGAGGAACAGCTCGCCGAATCCATGGCCACCGGCAAACCGGAACCCTACGGACGCAATTGCAACCTCATCTATTTGGAAATGACCTACCCTCTGGACGAGATTTTGCTTTCCAGAAAAGTCCGGGAAGCTTGGGACCGCGACGACCGGCAGAATCTCCTGCGGGAAATCGGCTCGATTCTTGACCGCGCGGTCGAGCGGACGAACGAACGCATGGTCGGCCATGTGGATCCCGAAATAATGCGCTTCCGCCGCATCGTCACCGCCGGGGTCGTGGCCTTCATCGCCGCCGCGTTCATCTGGGTCATTATCCAGACCGGCCGCTCTTTCCTGCGCTCCGGCCGTCTGGGATCGAAACCCGTATCCTCCAAATCCCTCATTCCCTGGCTGTGCCTGCTTCCCGCTTTCGGACTCCTGCTGGTGTGGGAATACATCCCGCTTCTCCGCGGCGCCCAACTGGCTTTCCTCGACTACAAGATTCTCCTCCCCTCGGTGTTCGTGGGACTCGACAACTTCGCGAGCGTTCTTTTCAACGCGGGATTCTGGCGCTCCATCCTGGTCACCGGCTATTTCGCCGCCCTCAAGCTCACCTTTGGATTCGCAGCACCGATCATCCTGGCCTACATGCTCCACCTCATCCCGAAGCAAAAAATCCTTTTCCGCACGCTCTACTACCTGCCCGCCGTTCTCAGCGGCACCGCCGTGTTTTTCCTCTGGGGCGCGCTCTTCGACGGCGAAGGGGTGCTGAACCAGATGCTCCGCCTAGCCGGGTTCGACGCCACCCGCCCGTGGACACAGGATCCCGCCCTGGCCATGCTCACCTGCGTGATCCCGGGAATCTGGGCCTCCACCGGCCCGGGATGCCTGATTTACTTAGCCGCCCTGAAAACCATCCCCGAGGAGCAGTTCGAGGCCGCCGAACTCGACGGGGCGGGCTTCTGGGGCAAGACCTGGCATGTCGTCCTGCCCGGCCTGAAAGCCCTCGTCGCGATCAATTTCATCGGCGCCTTCGCCGCCGCTCTCCAGACCTCGTCGAACATCCTGATCATGACCGGAGGCGGTCCAAACGGTGCCACCGAGGTCGCGGCGCTCATGATTTTCTTCGAGGCCTTCACCCGCCTAAACTTCGGCACCGCCACCTCGATGTCCTGGATCATTGGCAGCATGATGCTCGGCTTCACCATTCTCCAACTCCAGCGCCTGAGCCGCATGGAATTCAAAACCGCGAAAGCCTGATCTGAACGATGTTTTTTTCTCCCGTTGCCGAACGCTCCCTGAAGGTCCGCGCGCTCTACGCGTCCTTCTATGGCCTCCTCTCGGTGGGCGCCGTCACCATGGTGATTCCCTTCGTGCTCATGCTTGCGGGCTCGGTCGAGCCGGGCACACGGTTTTCCGATGCGATGTTTTTCCCCTCCTACCTCGTCACCGAAGAACCGCTCAAAGACAGGTATCTCGAGGCGAAATATCGCAACGAAAGCGACCTCTTCCGCATGGCGTGGGGCAAGGCAGGACTCGACCTCGGGGATTCTCCGCCGCTACCCGCCCCGCAAGAATCGGAAACCGGCCGCTGGCGTTCCTTTCTCGCGGAAACCCGCCCGGATCAAATTCTCTTCGCCACGGGTT